>ERZ777003.56-NODE-56-length-201054-cov-542.338086_pt1 | contig 201054 bp, 172 predicted proteins | sample MGYA00374956_ERZ777003 | MGnify/ENA primary metagenome ERZ777003 (study PRJEB29302, sample SAMN06268252) | bioreactor metagenome | isolation source: Joint BioEnergy Institute, California, USA | place: USA:Joint BioEnergy Institute, California, USA | collected... | reverse complement strand
GATTAGCTGTGGAGATCAGCCTTCCCTGGATACCGCGCCATCCTTGGCTTTCCGCGACTACTTGCGAGCGCTGGCGGTATGGTGACACACAAGTACCGGTCGGTGCCCCCTCCGGACACTACGCACAGCGAATTTTCCTTCTTGTTAAAGAACATAGCGAGTGCGAGCGCTCCCCGGGAATATCGCCATCACCAGAGCTCTCGCGAAACCGCGGCAGTAATTATGTCTAGATAATCACAGGCGCGCGCTCGACTGGCCGAAAGTCCTTGCCCAAGCTTACTACTCTAGGAACGACGCGGTCAGCAGGACCGATGTCGACGAGCAGCACATGGTCTTGGTCGTGATGGATGATGCCATCTAGCAAGAACACGAGCTCGGCCTGACGTTGAGGGCTCATGCGGCATTGGAACACAGAGTACTGCAGCCATTCTCCGTAACCGTTCATGAGTTTGAAAACCCTCCGCCACCGCTTTGGGTCGGAGATGTCATACGTCACGATGTAGAGCCGCTCGTCCCGCATGGCTCACCTCGTCGTGAAGTTCGGATACTCGGGAATCTCCCCTAAGAGGTGCCGCGCGAGCAGACGCGCCTGCAGCTCGAGCAAGCGACGGTAGCTGACCTTGTACCCAAACAGCGGGTGCGTGATCTCTTGTGAGAGCCGCCGCTCGAAAGTCGCGATAAATCGCTTACGACCATCTGGCGTAAGCGCCACGCTGCCTGCTGCACTTATGAAGTCCGCAGGGCGTATCTCACCATTGTTAATCGCTTGAATGACGCTAGAGTCGGCAATAAGCGGACGAAACGGTTCCATCAGATCCAACGCCAACGCGGGCCGGCCGTACCGCGGCTGGTGGTAGAACCCTCGGTAGGCATCGAACCCAACTGCGGTCAGCACAACTGTCCATGCGCGGGTCAATAATGCATACGCGAAGGATAGCAGTGCGTTCACTGGATCTGCCGGAGGTCGTCGATTGCGCTTCTCGAAATCGAAGAAGAGCGTTTCGCCATCGGTGCGGCTCAGCATGGAACTGAACGCCCGGAAATACCTCGCTGCCGCTTGCCCTTCGGCACCCAGCAATTGGGGAAGAGCAGAGGCACGCTGAGCATGACGAATATCTTGCTGAAATCCGTTCAGCATATCTTCCGGCATCTGGCCCAACTTCCAGTTTCGACGCAGCAAGGTCCGCTGATTTTGAATCTTGGCGACTACGAAGCCCTTTGCGAGCCGTAAACACGTAGCGGGGTCGAAGCTGGCGCGATACTGGGCTGTCCTAATCTCGACGTTCTTGTGCCCAGTACCGATCGAATGCCCGACGAACCAACCACCGAACGAATACCATGAGATGGGAATCTCCCGAGACATCAGCTCGTGCAGCGTCGGAGTGGTGATGTACACCTGCCCCATGACCACGAGTTGCGAGACGTCCTTCAAGCGCACTGTCTTAGATTCTTCATCCGTCTCGATCTCGAGCGTCTCGCCCTTCTTCGACACTTTCGCACCGCGGGCCTGTACATAGAGCGGCAAGGCTTCCTCTCTCGGAACGGCGATTGGCCGCGGCGACAGGTCGGACTTGAGCAGGTGATTAACCTCGTCCGGCAGACAGATGCCGACAAGCGAGCAACGTGGGCACTTCGGACTGTCTTCGAGGGGCGGAGGGATTCGACCGCCTGCTGCTACGAGCCTTAGACCATCGATGGCGTTTCTCGTGAGTTCCCTGAGCGCTTCGTCGAATGCGACGCGGACACGCTCTCGGCTCTCGGCAAAGTAGAGGATACCTTCTTCGCAGACGTAGCCATGCTCTTCCAGAATCAGGCCCTGAACGCATAGCTGCACACGCTCTGGCTCGTACGCACCGTGCGCCACATGTGGACGTTTGCCACGTTTGTAGTCAACCGGTGTGACTCGGTTGCCCTCCCCTTCAATCAGATCCATCTTCGCGATCAGACCAAGCCGCTTGGATGAGAGCGTGATCGAACGCGCGTGAATACGCTCTCCCTCACCGATCTCATCAGCAGGCGGTAAGTCACCACGCGGTCGATCTACACGTCGGTGCGCGTAGCGACCTTCTACGGTATCTGCCGAATCCGACCATTCGCCTTGTACCCATTCAAGATAGGCAAGACGGGGACAATACTGGTATTCGTTTACCATCCGAGCCGGCAAAAGCGGCAGGTCACCAGCGAGCTCCGGAAATGGCAGGGGGAGCTCGCGTTGCTCGAGCATGGCGATCTCGTCCATACACGCCATCCTGGTTTATCTGTACCAGAACAACGTGCGCAAAAGGCGACGTACGATCTGTGAAGGACTTATCGGATTACGAGCAAGATCTCCCTCTCCTGCCACATCACACTACGCAATCTGCGACGCATCTCCCAGTGTAAGCGCTAATCTGCCTGCGTAGGGCTTGGTCTGCTGTGAAGCAACCGCACGAAATCCGCGCCGGACATCGGTGCGCCGAACAAATAGCCTTGCAGCTCGTCGCAACCGTTTTCGCGTAGGAACGCCAGCTGCTCCTGCGTTTCGACGCCTTCGGCGACGACCTTCAAGCCGAGATTGTGGCCGAGCACGATGATCGTGCGCACGATGGTTGCATCGTCCGCATCGGTGGCGATGTCCTGCACGAACGAGCGATCGATCTTGAGTCGATCGACCGGAAAGCGCTTGAGGTAACTCAAGCTCGAATAGCCGGTGCCGAAATCGTCGATCGCAATCTGCACGCCGAGATCGTTGAGCTGGTTCAACATCGCGACGAAGCGCTCGGCATCGTGCATGACGGCGCTTTCGGTGAGCTCGATCTCGAGCGAAGACGGCGCAAGCTTCGCAGTCTCGAGCACCTGCGCGATCGTGTCGACGATATCGCTCTGATGGAACTGCCGCGCGGAAACGTTCACGGACACGACGAGCGAATCGAGCCCCGCATCCTGCCATGCTTTGGCCTGCTGACAGGCAGTCTCCAGTACCCATTTACCGATCGGTGCGATCAGACCGATCTCCTCGGCGAGCGGAATGAAGCGCGACGGCGCGATCACGCGATTCTTGCCGAGCCGCCAGCGAATGAGCGCTTCGGCGCCGATCACGCGGCCCGTGCGCAAATCGATGCGCGGCTGATAGCAGAGCTCGAACTGACGGCGATCGAGGGCGCGGCGCAGGTTGTTCTCGAGCTCAAGCCTTTCGGTGATCGCAGCGTTCAGCTGTCTGGTGAAGAACTGAATGTTGTTGCGGCCCGTCTCCTTCGCACGGTACATCGCCGAGTCGGCGTGCTTGAGCAGCGTTTCGGCGGTGTCGCCGTCGTCCGGATACAGCGCTACGCCCATGGAACACGTGAAAGTGAAGTCCCCTTCCGGAATCGACCAGGGCCGCGAGATGTCTTCGAGCATCCGCTCGAGCACGGCGGCGATCGTATCCGGGCTGCGCTCGCCGTTGATGAGCAGGACGAACTCATCGCCGCCCAGGCGCGCGACCGTATCGCCCTCGCGCATGTTGGCTTTCAAGCGCGCCGCGATCGCGCGTAACAGCTCGTCGCCGACATGGTGGCCCAAGCTGTCGTTGATGAACTTGAAGCGGTCGAGATCGACGAACACGACGGCAAGCCGCGTGCCGTTGCGCGCGGCATTCGCAATCGCCTGGTGCAGGCGCTCATTGAGGAGCGAGCGATTCGCAAGTCCCGTGAGCGTGTCGTAGTTCGCTTGCTGCTCGATGCGCTCCTGATAGAGCTTGCGCTCGGTGACATCTTCCACCGTGCCTTCGAAGCAGACGATGCTGCCGTCTTCGTCGTGCACCGCGCGCGCGTTCTCGGAGATCCAGATGATCTCGCCGCTCTTCTTGCGCACTTGGGACTCGAAGCCGCTCACCGAACCCTGACGATTGAGCAGTTCGATGAACTGCGCGCGACGACGCGGATCGATGTAGAGCTGCGTGGCCGGATCGGTGTAGGTGCGCATGAGGTCGAGCGGCGTTTCGCAGCCGAAGATGCGCGCGAGCGCCGGATTCGCATCCAGGAACTTGCCGGCCGGGGTCGTGCGGAAGATGCCTTCGAGTGCGTTCTCGAAGAGGTTGTAGTAACGGCGCTCGGCCTCCTTGAGCGCGCTCAGCGAGCGCTTGCGCGCGGTGACGTCCTGCACGAGGCCTTCGATGGCGAGCAGCACGCCGGTTTCGTCGTATACGCCGCTGCCTCGTTCCCACACCCAGCGGATGTCGCCGCTCGCGTGAACGATGCGGTACTCGCTGTCGAATCGGCCGGAGGCACTCAATCCAGCGTCGACCTCTTCGCGCACGCGCTTGCGATCGTCGGGATGGATCAGTCCTTGATAGGAGACGCGGCGATTGAATAGCAGATCTTCGGGTTCATAGCCGGTGAGCCGAAAGCACCCTTCGCTCACGAACTCCATCGTCCAGTGCGCATCGTCCCGGCAGCGATACACCATGCCGTCGAGATTGCCGAGCAGGGTGCGCAGCATGCGGGCCAATTCATCGTTGGCCTGCGTGGCGATGCTGGCCGCGATCGAGGAGATGGGCTGCTCCCGGTCTCGCGCAACCTGGCGCTTTCCTGCCTTCTTCTGGACGCTCTTGGCCGGAGTAGAGGCCTTCATGCAACCCACGTCGTTATGGTTATGTACCCATCGCTGCCGCTGACGCAACGGGCACGTTGATTTGTCACAGAATCGAACGGCAGCGTCAAGCGCAAATATCTACTCGCCGCGGGTGTGTTCGAGCGCCTCGAGGGCCTGCTTGCGCGCCGCTTCGAATTCATCGCCCGGCGTCCAAGCCGGCAACGCATCGTCGTTGGCGACGCGCAGCCCAACGAGGAAGCCGAGCTGCGCATCCTCGATCATCCCATCGAAGTTCCAGTCGTCCGTGAGCTCATCGGACGGTTGGTGATAGTGATCGCGCTCGTACGCTTCGATTTGCTGCCTGCCCCACCCTTCAGGCCGACCGACGAACTCGGTGCCCGTCTTCACGTACAGGGCCGGCACGCCGATCTTCGCGAAGCTGAACTGGTCCGAGCGATAGAACGAGCCGCGGTCCGGGAACTGATCGGCGACCACCGTGCGGCCCTGCGACGTCGCTACCTCCTCGACGATGGCATCGAGCGTCGACTTGCCCTTGCCTACGAAAACGAGATCCTTCGTGCGTCCCCAGATATTGGCGCTGTCGAAGTTGAGATTCGCGGCGATCCTGCCCGGCGGCATCGGCGGATTCTCGGCGAAGTACCGCGAGCCGAGCAGCCCCTGCTCTTCGGCGGCGACGAAGAGCAGCATGATGGAACGCCTCGGCGGCGTCGGTAGCGCTTTGAACGCTTTGCCGATGGCGAGCAACTGCGCGACGCCCGAAGCATTGTCCATGGCGCCGTTATAGATCGTATCGCCGCGCGCGTCCGGCTCGCCGACGCCGAGATGATCGTAGTGCGCGGTGTAGATCACGTATTCGTTGCGCAGCTTGGGATCGCTGCCCTTGAGCACGCCGTAGACATTAGCGGTGCTCGCACGATTGACGGTCGTCTCGAATGCAATCGACGTCGTGACACCGAGCGGGACGGGCGCAAAGTCTTTCGATCGTGCCGACGCGACGAGCTTGTCGAGGTCATGACCAGCGAACGCCACGAGCTTGCGCGCGGCTTCCTCGGTCAACCAGCTCTTGATCTCGATGCGCGGCTCGCCGCGATCGGGCAACTCGACCTGCTCGCCGGACCACGAGGTCTGCACCACCTGGAATGGGTAACCGGCCGACGGCGTGGTGTGAATGATGATCGCGCCGACGGCGCCCTGCCGCGCGGCGCTCTCATATTTATATGTCCAGCGGCCGTAATAGAGCCGTGTATCGCCGGCGAACAGGTTCGGATCCCAGTCGGGATCGTTGTTGAGCATCAACAGGACCTTACCCTTGAGGTCCTGCCCCTTGAAATCGTCCCACTCGTACTCCGGCGCTTGGATGCCATAGCCGACGAAGACGACCTCCGCGTTCTCGATCGAGCCACGTTCGCGCTGCGTACCGCTGCCGGCGATGTAGTCGTTCCACCATTCGAAGGCGAGCCTCTTGCCATTGCGCTCGAACGTCCACACTTTCGGCATCTTCGCCGTCACGCCGACGACGTCGAACGGCTGCTCCCAGGCGCCGTTCAAGGGCTCGAAGCCGATGGCCTCGAGCTGCTCGGTCAAATAGGCGCGCGCCTTGGCATCGCCCGGCGTCGCAGGCGCGCGGCCTTCGAATTCGTCGGCGGAGAACTCGGCGATGCGCTCCCGCAGATAGTCGGCCGTGATGTGCGCAGCCGCGGCTTGCACTTGCTCCGCCGTCGCGGCACTCGGTGCCGCAGGCTGCTGCTCGCGACTGCACGCCGCGACAAGCAGGGCACCGAGCACGACGCAGAGCGAAGTCATGGCACGATATTCGGGAAGCGAACGAGGTGTGTGCATAGCAGACCCTTCCGATGCCGAAGCTCGCATGCAAGATCAGGAGTTGGAACCCGTCTCGCCGCAGGATGAATAAGCAAGACTCTACCACGCAAGCCGGCTCGTCCGCGGCATTTGCAATGCCTAGAGCGACCGTCATGAGAACATCGAACCGATCGCCGCAGCTCCTTGGGGGTAGCGTCACGCAGCTTTTCTTGCTGACGCTGCTGCTGATCCTCACGATCTGGTACGTGGTGCCCGATGTGCGCTGGTGGCTGACACGCGCCGATGCCGCACCCCGGCCGGTCATGCCGCGCGGCGACTTGGCGGAAGACGAGAAGGCAACGATCGAGATCTTCGAGCGAGCGCGCGGCTCGGTGGTGTTCATCACCACGCGCGCGCGGGTGGTCGACTTCTGGACACGCAACGTGCACAGCGTGCCCCGCGGCACCGGCTCAGGCTTCATCTGGGACGAACACGGCCACATCGTCACAAATCTGCACGTCATCGCCGGCGCCTCGGAAGCGACCGTCAAGCTCAACGATGGCCGCGACTATCCGGCCGCGCTCGTCGGCGCGAGCCCTGCGCACGACCTTGCAGTGCTGCGTATCAAGGTGCGCTTCGACGCGCCGCCGCCGATTCCGATCGGCACGAGCGGCGATCTGCGCGTCGGTCAGAAGGTGTTCGCGATCGGCAACCCCTTCGGACTCGACTGGACGCTCACCACCGGCATCGTGTCCGCGCTCGATCGCTCGCTGCGCAGCGAAGACGGCACGATCATCTCGCATCTCATTCAAACCGATGCAGCGATCAATCCCGGCAATTCCGGCGGTCCGTTGCTCGATAGCGCAGGACGCCTGATCGGCGTGAACACCGCGATCTACAGCCCTTCGGGCGCGAGCGCGGGCGTTGGATTTGCCGTTCCGGTCGACACCGTCAACCGCGTCGTGCCGCAGCTCATCGCCACGGGCCGTTACGCGCCGCCGAGCCTCGGTATCGAGGTCGACGAATCGCTCAATCGCGCGATCGTGCGTCAGCTGCGTTTGAGCGGCGTTGCAGTGCTGCGCGTTGCGCCAGGCTCCGGCGCCGAAGCGGCGGGCTTGCGCGGCATCGAAATCATTCAACGTACCGGCAGCATCGTGCCCGGCGATGTGATTCTCGAGCTCGACGGCGAACGCGTCGACAGCGTGGCCAAGCTCATCGCGCTGCTCGACGACAGACGCGTCGGCGATCGCGTACGGCTACGCGTCTGGCGCGAAGGCAGGACGTTCGAAGTTGCGGTGACGCTGCAGGAGGCGGATGGGGATAGGCTTTAGGCTGCAGGCTGGAGGCTGGAGCCGGACGCGTATTGCGCACGCAGCGCCGTGACGCGCTAGCCTCCTCCTTGCCGGAGCGCAGCGAGGCCTCTTTGCCGACTGGTCTCCTTGACGCGCTAGCGTGCTCCGTTCAAATAGCATCCGATGTCCTCAACCGATCGCCTCCCCCGCTCCTTCTATGCACGCGGCACGTTGACCGTGGCGCGTGAGCTGCTCGGTATGCATCTCGTGCGTGCGCACCAGGATCGTGTGCAAGTCGGGCGGATCGTGGAGGTCGAGGCGTATCAAGGACCGGAAGATCTCGCGGCGCACTCGGCGAAGGGGCGCACGCGCCGGACGGAAGTGATGTTCGGGCCGCCGGGACATGCGTACGTATACCTTATATATGGGTTCTGGCACTGCCTGAACGTCGTGACCGCCCGGGAAGGCGTGCCGCACGCCGTGCTGATCCGCGCGCTCGAACCCGTGAGCGGGATCGAGGACACCACGCACGGCCCGGGCTTGCTGTGCCGCGCCCTGTCCATCGACCGCTCGCTCAATGGCGCAGACCTGCTCGGCGATACGCTTTGGATCGAGCGCCCGACCAGAATGCGCCGACCGCGGATCGAGCGCGGGCCACGGATCGGGGTCGACTATGCAGGCGAATGGGCGCTCAAGCCGTGGCGACTCTACGACGCCGATTCGCCTTATGTCTCGACCGTAAGCGCCGCGCGGCGGCGTGCTGCATTACGAGCCGCGGGCTGCAAGGCGTAGGGCATACGCCGGCGCGCCGTTCAGCGAATCTCGCCGCTGGATGGAGGCGGACCGAGACGTCCGTCTCCGGTCATCGACCGGCTCCTGCTATCATCCGCGTCCCGCCAGCGCTGCGCCTGCCATGACTCCCGCCCGCGACCTATTCTCCTATCGCAAGTATTGGGCGTCCCGTTTCGGGACGGCGCCCTTCTTGCCCATGTCGCGCGCGGAAATGGATGCGCTCGGCTGGGACAGCTGCGACATCATCATCGTCACCGGCGATGCCTACGTCGATCATCCGAGCTTCGGCATGGCGATCATCGGCCGCGTCCTCGAAGCGCAAGGCTTCCGCGTCGGCATCATCGCGCAGCCCGATTGGCACTCGACGCACGATTTCGAGCAGCTCGGCAAACCGAATCTGTTCTTCGGCGTGACCGCCGGCAACATGGATTCGATGGTCAACCGCTATACGGCGGACCGTCGCATTCGCAGCGACGACGCCTACACCCCGAACGGCGAAGGCGGCAGGCGACCGGATCGTTCCGTGATCGTTTACTCGCAACGCGTACGCGAAGCATTCGGCGAGGTGCCGATCATCATCGGCGGCATCGAGGCGAGCCTGCGGCGCGTGGCGCACTTCGACTATTGGTCGGAGAAAGTGCGCCGTTCGATCCTGCTCGATGCGCGCGCGGATCTATTGGTCTACGGCAACGGCGAGCGGCAGATCGTCGAGATCGCACACCGACTCGCGCGCGGCGAGCCGATCGAATCGATCACCGACTTGCGCGGCACGGCCTTCGTGCGCCGCGGCACGCCGGAAGGTTGGACCGAGATCGACTCGACAACGGTCGATGAACCGGGTCCGCTCAATCCGCCCGTCGATCCGTACGCCGATACGACGAAGTCCGGACATCGAGCTCCGAGCACCGCGCAGCCTGCCGACGTACCGCCGTGCGCGAATCAAAGCAGCGGCGCTCAGCAGCACAAAGTCGTGCGCTTCCATCGTCACGTGCCGACCGCAGAGCGCGCACGGTCCGTGATTCGCATGCCGTCGTTCGAGGCGGTGCGCGACGATCCGGTGTTGTATGCGCACGCCTCGCGCATCCTGCACATGGAGTCGAATCCGCACAATGCGCGTGCGCTCGTGCAGCGGCATGGCGATGTCGACGTGTGGCTGAATCCGCCGCCGCTGCCGCTCACGACCAAGGAGATGGATGCGATCTACGAGCTGCCGTATCGGCGCGTGCCGCATCCGAAGTACGGCAATGCGAAGATCCCCGCTTACGAGATGATTCGCTTCTCGATCGCGATTCAGCGGGGCTGCTTCGGCGGCTGTACCTTCTGTTCGATCACCGAGCACGAAGGCCGCATCATCCAAAGCCGCTCCGAAGAGTCGATCATCAAGGAAATCGAGACGGTCCGCGACACGGTGCCCGGCTTCACCGGCGTGATCTCCGACTTGGGCGGACCGACGGCGAACATGTATCGCCTTGCGTGCAAGTCGCGCGCGATCGAAGCGGCGTGCCGGCGTCCGTCATGCGTGTATCCGGGCATCTGCCCAAACTTGAACACGGACCACACGCCGCTCATCAAGCTATATCGCCGCGCGCGCACGCTGCCCGGCATCAAGAAAGTGCTCATCGGCTCGGGCGTACGCTACGACCTCGCGGTGGAATCGCCGGAGTACGTCAGAGAGCTCGTGCAGCATCACGTCGGCGGTTATCTCAAGATCGCACCCGAGGCGATCTCCGAAGGGCCGCTGTCGAAGATGATGAAGCCCGGCATCGGCACGTACTATCGATTCAAGGAGCTGTTCGACAAGTATTCGAAAGAGGCCGGCAAAGAGCAGTATCTCATCCCCTACTTCATCGCGGCCCATCCCGGCACGACGGATGAGGACATGCTCGAGCTTGCGCTCTGGCTGAAGCGCAATGGTTTTCGCGTCGATCAGGTCCAGGCTTTCTTGCCCTCGCCGATGGCGACCGCCACGGCGATGTGGCACACGGGCAAGAATCCGCTGCACAAGGTCACGCGCACCAGCGAAACCGTGCACGTACCGAAAGGCCTCAAGATCCGGCGCCTGCATAAGGCGTTCTTGCGTTGGCACGATGCCAACAACTGGCCGATGCTTCGCGAAGCGCTGCGGCGCATGGGTCGCGCGGATCTGATCGGTCCCGGCAAGCATCAGCTCGTCCCCGCCTGGCAACCCGTCGGCACGGGCAATGCGCCCGAAGGCCGTCGCACGCCGCGCGGCACCACGCCTGCACGCACGCAGCACACCGGCTTGAAAGGCGTTCGCCTGCCGGCACGCAAGCCCTCGAGACGTCCCTAGCCTTGGAAGGTTGATCGGTAGCGCGCAACCTTCTCATTCTCTTGGCGCTTCCAGAAACAGGCGCGCGTTGCGCGCTTCTCGCTACAGCCTCCAGCCCCGAAAAAAAGCCGGCCTTGCGGCCGGCACACGCGGGGGTCGAGGACTTGGGATCGAATCAGAACGTGTGGACGATCTGCACGGCGCCCCACCAGGCATCGCGCTCAGCCAGACCGTCGCGAATCTCTTCCGTCTGATAGTTGAGCGTGTAGCTCAAGTGCGTTTGATTGAGCAGCTGCACCACGAGGCCGAGCCAGGCTTCGAAGAGAATCGGCTCGATCTCGGAAAACGAATAACGCACGTCGCTGTGGCGGAATTGCCCTTGCAAGAAGGCGTTGTACGCACGCGCCTTCACACGCGCGCCGGCGAAGAAATAACGCTCCGCTCGGCCGTGGCTGGACACGATCGGCACCGGCGCCGCCATGTAATCGGTCAACTCGGGCGCGAAGCTCCACCACGGCGTATCGAAGCGGCCGATGCGCATCGAGATACCGACGCTCGCTTCCGTGAGATAGCCGATGCTTCCTTGCACCGTCGTCTTGACGTCCATCGTGCCGTCGGGATTCGCGATCCAGAGCAGGTGCCGCGCGAGGCTGTAGCGCGCCGTCGGCTCGCCGCCGTCCGAGATCTGATGGTCGTAGCCGCGCGGCTTCTCGGATCCGACGACCGCATGAATCGCGCTCTGTAACTGCTCGGACACCGGCAAGCCCAACACGCCGATCGTCAGGTTGCTTGACCACGCGCCGCGCCGATCCGGATCGACACGCACGCGACCGTTCGCGATGAACAGCAAGCTCGCGTACGGCCGATCGTCGTATTGCGGCTCGCTCGTTTGAATGTCCTTCGGCGTGAACGCCATCAAGCCGAACTGCCGCGCGTAATGGATTTCCGCCGGCGCCTCGGCCGACTCGTTTGCGCTCAATGCATCGAACCATGCGAGCAGCGGATCGAGCGAGAGCATGCCGTCGCGCGCGGCCGTCCCGGACAGCGTCACGCCAAGACCGCCCGTGTAATCGCGATCGCTGCCCGAACCTGCAAACAAATCGTTATCGAGATGTACGCGCAGACCCGTGTACTCGCGCTCGTCGCTTGCTTCGGCGGAAGCGCCGATGAGTAGAACCGATGCCGCTGCCGCCCACGCGGCGGCTTTCACCCATGTTGCGGTCGCCATGACCTTACCCTTCAAATTCACGGAGCCCGCAGCTCTCCGGCTGCGTCACTTCCGTTCCGATCACTTTTTCTTGGGTCGTACTTTCGCGAACTCGCTGCACGGAATAAATGCGGCGAGCGGAATGACATTCATGAATCGGTTGGCGGCAATCGTTGATCGATTGCCCCTTTGACGTAAGCAAGTGGGAAAGCGTCGCGCATCAAGCTAGCATTGCCTGCATCCTTTCCGCGACGCGTGCTCCATGCGTTCGTCCGATGACCCTCGCGCCAACAGACAACGCACGACGCGCTGTGTTCCGTGGCAGTGCAATCGAGCGCTCAGTGCTTACAACTGAGCCAGATGCAACATAGGCAAGCAACGAATGAGACCGATCGTCTGAGGAAGCGATCGTCGCGCGGCAGATGCTCAGACTGCACCGAGGCGGCGCATCGGGTCAGCGGGCCTTCTCGAGCTCCCACTGATGGAGCGGTACGCCGCGGCGCACATAGACACCTAAGCCCGCATGTTTGAAGGAGCGCTCGAGCCGGGCGCGATACCAGCCCGCAGGCCGTAGGCGAATCGCCGCATCGCTGCACGTGCGGTCGGCGTTGTGCTTCCAGTCCTCCGTGGTCGGCGCGTGGAAGTAAAGCGCCCCGCGACAGAAGCGCGCGATATTGGCGAACGCCCGCCGCGCTTCGGCATCGGAAAGATATTGAAAGACGTCGTAGCAGATGACGAGGTCGAACGCACCGCGCGGCTGGTAGCTCGCGATCGAGGCGTTCACCCATCCGTACTGCGCGCACAGGTGCTCGCTCACCTCGAGACCGACGTACTTGGCGCGCGGAAACGCCGCGAGCAGCCCCGCACGCATCCAGCCGAGACCGCAGCCGACGTCGAGAATCCGCGCCACCTTGATCTCGAGCTGCTTGACGATCGCCCCGACCGCCTCGGCACGGCGCTCCATCTCGGCCCGCGTCGTCACGCGAGTCCGCGGATTCATATAGAAGCGTTCGTAGAACTGCGGTGTGAAGCGATGGGCCATCGAGACTGCGTTAGCGAGCGCCGTTGAGCTACCCGAGCGGGACTAAGCTGCGGACGCACCGTCACGCCCCATGCGGCGGATCCACGGCGGTCCTCCAGCGTTTGCATCTTAATAGGTGTGGGCATCGGCCCGCAGCCGCGCATGGCGGCGGTGCCGGGTGCCACGAGGCGCTGCGCAGCTGGCGGCAGTCCGGGCGGGTAACCCGCGCGGAGGCGGCTCTTGACTCTCCCCCGCCAGGCCCAACCTTGAGATTCCATGACGCTAGACCGGGGTTTTTCGCATGGCCATTCGTAATCCTCATTCCTGGATGTGGGCCGAGGCTTGCGAATTGCTGGAGCAGGCACAGCGCCTGCAACGGCAGTTCTTTCGGTTCGGGCACGCCGTCGAGGCGCAGCCCCGTTGGGAACCGCCGGTGGATATCGTGGCGTACGGACCAGAGATTCAGGTCATGGTTGCGCTGCCAGGCGTTGCCCCGGAGCACGTCAATGTGGCCATCGAGGAGGGTGCGATCACCGTCACGGCGATCCGTCCCCCGCCGATGAATCGTAGCTCGACGGCCGTTCACCGCTTGGAAATCCCGTACGGGCGATTCGAGCGGCGCATCGTGCTGCCGGTGGCGCACTACGAAGTGCTGGATCAGGCGTGCGTCAACGGCTGCTTGGTCCTGCGACTCGCAACCTACTGAGCTGAAGCCTATGAACGATCATCGCAAACCGCCGCGTGACGAGGACGACATCCCGACGATCTCGGACGACATGCTCATCATCGTGCCGGTCCGCAATCTCGTGTTGTTCCCCGGCACCGTGCTGCCCGTTGCGATCAATCGCGAGCGCTCGCTCGCGGCCGCGCAAGAAGCCGTGCGCGCCGAGCGCAAGGTCGGCTTTTTGCTGCAGCATCAGCCCGAAACGCAGGTGCCGACGCCGGACGACCTGTTCAAGATCGGCACGGTCGCCAACATCGTGCGCTATGTGACCGGACAGGACGGCACGCATCATCTCGTCGTGCAGGGCGAGCAGCGTTTCCGCGTGCTCGACTTCCAGGAAGGGCTGCCTTTCATGCTCGCGCGCGTCGAGTATCTGCCGGACCCGACGGCAAACCCGCCGGAGATCGAAGCGCGCGCGCTCAATCTCAAGCGGCTGTCGGCCGAGGCGATCTCGTTGCTGCCGCAAGCGCCTGCCGAGCTCGCCAATGCCATCCAAGCGGTCGAATCGCCCGCGACGCTCGCCGACCTCGTGGCCAGCTTCATGGACATCAAGGCTCACGAGAAGCAGGAGCTGCTCGAGATGATCGATCTCAAGGCGCGTCTCGACCGCGTCACCGAGCTGCTCACGAACCGCATCGAAGTGCTGCGCCTGCAGCGCCAGATCGAAGAACAGACTCGCGAGGCGATCGACGAGCGCCACAAGGAGGCGCTCCTGCGCGAGCAGCTGCGTCAGATCCGCAAGCAGCTCGGCGAGGAAGAAGAAGCGGCCGAGGAGATTCAGGAGCTGCGCGAGACGATCGAGAAGGTGGGCATGCCCGAAGAAGCGCTCGAGCAATGCAAGAAGGAGCTCAAGCGCATGGAGCGCATGCAGGATGCGAGCGCCGAGTACTCGATGCTGCGCACCTGGATCGACTGGATGATCCAGCTGCCGTGGTCGAAGCTCGACAACGAATCGATCGACATCGAGCACGCGCGCAAAGTGCTCGACGAGGATCACTACGGCCTCGAGAAGATCAAGCGGCGCATCGTCGAGTACCTCGCCGTGCGCAAGCTCAATCCGCAAGGCCGCAGCCCGATTCTGTGCTTCGTCGGCCCGCCGGGCGTCGGTAAGACCTCGCTCGGGCAGAGCATCGCGCGTGCGCTCGGCATCAAGTTCGCGCGCGTGAGCTTGGGCGGCGTGCACGATGAGGCCGAGATCCGCGGCCACCGCCGCACGTACATCGGCGCCCTGCCGGGCAACATCATTCAGGCGATCCGCAAGGCCGGTACGCGCAATCCGGTGCTGATGCTCGATGAGATCGACAAGCTCGGCGCCGGCGTGCATGGCGATCCGTCCTCGGCATTGCTCGAGGTGCTCGACCCGGAGCAGAACAACACGTTCCGGGACAACTACCTCGGTCTGCCGTTCGACCTCTCGAAGGTGATGTTCATCGCCACCGCGAACATGCTCGATACGATTCCGGGGCCGCTGCGCGACCGCATGGAAATCATCGAGCTCAGCGGCTACACGGAAGACGAGAAGGTCGAGATCGCACGGCGCTACCTGGTCAAGCGCCAGCTCGAAGCGAACGGCCTCAAGCCCGAGCAAGCTTCGATCAGCGACGAGGCGCTGCGCCGGATCGTGCGCGATTACACGCGCGAAGCCGGCTGCCGCAATCTCGAGCGGACGATCGGCGCCGTCCTGCGCAACGTTGCAGTGCGCATCGCCGAGGGCAAGGTCACACAGCAGGCCATCGACGTCGACGACCTGCAGCCGATCTTGGGGGTGCCGCGCTTCGAGAACGAAGTGGCGATGCGCACGAGCGTGCCCGGCGTCGCGACGGGTCTTGCATGGACACCGGTCGGCGGCGACATTCTCTTCATCGAATCGACGCGCGTGCCGGGCAGCGGCAAGCTGATCCTCACCGGTCAGCTCGGCGAAGTGATGAAAGAAAGCGCGCAGGCCGCCCTGTCGCTCGTCAAGTCGCAGTTGGGCCGCTTGGGGATCGATCCTGCGATCTTCGACAAGAGCGACGTGCACATTCACGTACCGGCCGGCGCGATTCCGAAAGACGGACCGAGCGCAGGCGTGGCGATGTTCACGTCGCTCGTCTCCCTCGTAACCGGCCGGACGGTAAGGCACGATCTGGCGATGACAGGCGAGATCAGCCTGCGCGGGCTCGTGCTGCCGGTCGGCGGCATCAAGGAGAAGTCCGTGGCGGCGCACCGTGCCGGCATTCGTAAGGTGCTGCTACCGACCCGTAACCGCAAGGATCTCGAGGAAGTGCCCGAGAGCGTGCGCCACGACATCGAGTTCGTGTTCTGCGACCGCGTCGAAGACGTGATCCGCGAAGCGCTCGGCCTCGACTTGAGCGAGCAACAGGTCACCGCTGCCGCGTGACCGCAACGTGACGCGCTGACGAGAAAGGGCCGACCGCTGTCGGCCCTTTCAGTTATCGGAACGCGTTCAGCGATAGCGCATTCGCGCCGCGACACGCACACAACTTGTGCGTTTTCGCATCTCTCCCGCACGAAAGCGGCGCTCCAACGAGCGCCGTTGCACGATCAGCAATCAATCGCATTGCAAGATCGACCCGAAAAGAGTAATCAGGGGGTATGTTTCGCTCTCCATCGATGTGAGATGCGCAACGGTGCGCTACACGGCCGCTTCGCGCGTGAGCCGCACGAGTTCTCTATCAACTCCACTTCTCCTTTCACGTCGCACGACGCAAGTGTGACGTACCCCTCGGCAACGACGATCGCGAACGCGTCGAATGGAACATGTTCGGCGATGGATCAGTCTTTGTCTTACGGCCGATTGGGCAATCGTGAAGTGGCGAACGTGCGAGAGCTCGGGCGTATGCTCGCAGCGTGGGTTGCACGAGCAACGCACCGTGATGGGCGAGAGAACGTTCGGGTAGCTTCTGAGTGAGGAGGGCGTTTCGATGCAGCCGGACAGCTCAAAGGGAAGCTCGCAACGCAGCGAGAATTTCGTCGAAGCTCTGAGCGCCTACAGCCGCAATCACCGAGCGCAGCACTGGTCGGGAACGTTCGGCGAGTTCTTGCGCACGATCGTGCCGGGCAATGCGCGTCAACTGGCGCGTACCAGCCACGAATATCTCTGGGACATGCTCTGCTGGTACGGCCGTAACGCCCAGACACCGAACTTTGCAGCGAACGGCGGCGAGCGCGGCGACCCGAAGGAATTGTTCAAGCGCGAGCTGTTCGGTATCGACGAGTCGCTCTCGCGCGTCGTCGATTACTTCAAAGCCGCTGCCGCGGGTTCTGATGTTGGCCGCCGCCTCCTGCTGCTGCTAGGCCCGCCATCTGGCGGCAAGTCCACGATGGCGATCCTGTTGAAGCGCGGCCTCGAGGAATATAGCCACACTGACGAAGGTGCGATCTATGCGCTGCAAGGCTCGCCGATGCACGAGTCGCCGCTCAATCTCATCCCGATGAGCCTGCGCGCGGAGTTCCGCGATACGTACGGCGTCGAGATTCGCGGCGAATTGAGCCCCTGGGCGCGCGATCGGCTCGAGCGCGAGTTCGAAGGCGACTTCCTGCGCATGCCCGTCGAACGCATCTTCCTGTCGGAAGCTGCGCGCGTCGGCGTCGGTACGTACGCGCCGCATGATCCGACCACGGCCGACCTCGCCGATCTCGTCGGCTCGGTCGACCTCTCGAAAGTGGCGCAATACGGCGACGAAGGCGATCCGCGCGCGTGGTCGTGGTCCGGCGCCGTGTACGCGGCAAGCCGCGGGATGCTCGAGATGATCGAGATCCTCAAGGTCAAACGCGAGTTCCTCTACCTGCTGCTCACGCTGACGCAGGAGAAGAACGTCAAGGTCTCGCGCTTCCCGCTCATCTACCTCGACGAAACGATCATCGCGCACACGAACCTCGCCGAGTTCCACAAGTTCCTGCAGGAGAAGGAGAACGAGGCGCTGCTCGACCGCATGGTCATCGTCAAGGTGCCGTACACGCTGTCGTATGTCGAAGAGGCCCGCATCTACAACAAGCTGGTCTCCTCGGCGCCGGCGTTCCGCGACGTGCATCTCGACCCGCACGCATTGCGCGTCGCAGCGGTCTTCGCCGTGCTCACGCGTCTGGTGAAACCGGAACGGGAGGGACTCGATTTGTCGAAGAAGGTGCGGCTCTACGCGGGCGAGAGCGTGGAAGGATTTCCCGACACCGAAGTGGCGCGGCTGCGCGCGGAAGCGCCGGAGGAAGGTCTGACCGGCGTCAGCCCGCGCTTCATCGTCAACTCGATCTCGAATGCGATCACGCGCAACGACAAGAAGAGCCTGACGAGCATGGAAGTGCTGCTCGCGCTCAAGGATTCGATCGAGACCGACGCACGCATGGATGCCAAGTCGAAGAAGCTCTGGATCGACTATCTCGTCATTGCGCGCAAGGATTTCTACAACCGCTGGGTGAAAGAGGACGTGCATCGCGCGCTCTTCGCCTCGTTCGAAGACGAGGCGCAGCAGCTGCTCGACAAGTACCTCGACGAAGTCGAAGCCGCGCTCGACCATCGCGAGGTCACCGATCCGATCACCGGAGAATCGCGTCCTGCCGACGAGCGCTTCCTGCGCTCGGTGGAGGAGAAGATCAAGGTATCGGAGTCCGGCAAGCTCACCTTCCGCCAGGAAGTCGTGCGCAAGGCGATGGTCGCGTACAAGGCCGGCGAGAAGTTCACCTTGAACAGTCATGCGCGCATGCGCGAGGCGATCGAACAGTATCTGTTCGAAGAGCGCCGCGACGTGCTGCGGCTCGTGACCTCTGCGGCACGGCCCGACGAGGAAGCGCGCAAGAAGATCTCGGCCGTGCAGGATCGGCTCACGACCGAGTACGGGTACGACGAGCACAGTGCCAAGGAAGCGTTGAGCTATGTGACGACCTTGCTCGCCCAGGAGTAACTCCGGAGGTTCGAAGCAGCCATGAGCGACAACGTGTCAGGCGGATCCGGGCCGGGCAGTCCCGGCGAAGCCGGCTGGTACGATCTCTTCTCGCGAGGCGCGCGCGATTGGCTGCGTCACAACGAGAAGGTCAGAGAGGCTGTTAAGCAGCATCTGCCGCAGATCGTCGCGGGCGCCGACGTCTTGAGCGGCGGCGCGAGCACGGTGCGCGTGCCGGTGCGCATGCTGGAACACTATCGGTTCAAGCTGCGCAGCTCGAACGAGCAGCAAGGCGTCGGGCAAGGTCAAGCCAAGCCCGGCGATCGTATCGGCCGGCCGCTTCAGGACAGCGATCAGCGCGGCCAAGGCGGCAACGAAGACGGCAGCATTCAGTACACGCTCGAGTTTCGCATCGACGACATCGTCGATTGGCTCTGGGAAGAGATGAAGCTGCCGAATCTCGAAGCGAAACAAGGTAGGGCCAAGGAAGACGATTGGACGCGCGAGGGCTGGGATCGCCGCGGCGCACGGTCGCGCTTGGATCGGCGGCGTTCGCTCAAGGAATCGATCAAGCGCCGGGGCGTCCAGCTCGCAAGCGGCGTCGAGCCGCCGCCCTTTACCGACGACGACCTACGCTACCGTCAGCTCGCCAAGCGCGAGCAGCCCGCCATGCAGGCCGTCGTCATTCTGCTGCTCGATGTCTCGGGCAGCATGGGCGAACGCGAGCGGCAGATCTCGAAGACATTCTTCTTCTGGGCAATCCAAGGGTTGCGTCGCCAATACCGCCATCTCGATCTCGTCTTCGTCGCGCACACCTCGGAAGCCTGGGAGTTTCAAGAAGAGGAATTCTTCCGCGTCACGGGCACGGGCGGCACGGTCGCCTCGACCGGCCTTATCAAGGTGCGCGAGATCATCGACGCGCGCTATAGCCCGAGCCAATACAACGTGTACCTGTTCTATGCGTCGGACGGCGAGAACTTTCCGTCCGATCAACCGCAGGCGCAGGCTGCGCTGGCCGACCTCGTCGATGACATCAATTACGCGGGCTTTCTCGAGGTCGCACCGCTTGCCGGCTCGATGCCCGACAGCGAGCTCGGCAAGCTCTTCCTCGCCTTCGCGGAAGAAACCGACAACGTCGGTGCGTATCGAGTGAGCGGTACGGAAGATATCTGGAATGCCGTGCGGCATTTCTTCGCCAGAGAGGCATAGCCGAGCACTCCACGGAGACACTCATGATCGACCGCACCCAGATCGAGCAGATCGAAGCGCTCGCGAAGAGCCTGGGGCTCAAGTATCACCCGGTCGAGTTCGAGGTCGTCCCCGAAAGCTTCATGACCGAGATCGCGATCTACGGCTTGCCGGTGCGCATGCCGCACTGGTCCTTCGGCGTGCGTTACATCTATCAGCTGATCCAGCATCGAATGGGCTTGTCGCGCCTGTTCGAGGTCGTCTTCCCCGGCAATCCAGGGCGCGCTTATCTCGCACAGAGCAACAGCGCCGCCGAGAACGTGCTGGTCACGGCGCACGTGCTCGGTCACGCGGATTTCTCGGCGAACAACCTGCTCTTCCGACGCAGCCAGGAGCAAGTCGGCGAGCACATCGTCGAACAAGCCGCTGCCCACGCGCGCCAGATCGGCATGGCAATCGAAGAGCATGGATTGGAGCGCGTCGAAGCCGTGCTCGACGCCGCGCTCTCGCTCGAACAGCACATCGACGTCGATCAGCCGCTGCGCCGGCCGCGTTATCCCGACGCGGTGCCCGAGAAAACGACACCCGCGACAAACGATGATTTCGCGCGTCGTTTCGCCGCGCTCGGACCGGATACGGCGCGTCCGCCCACGACGGGCGCAGCCAAACGCTCTCCGATTCCGCCGCATCCGGAGAAGGATCTGCTGTGGTTCATCGCGCAGTACGCGCCGGAGATGGAACCTTGGGAGCGCGACATCTTCCTCGCGGTGCGCGAAGAGTCGTTTTATTTCTATCCCGTCTTCGCCTGTCAGATCATGAACGAGGGCTGGGCGTCGTACTGGCACGCACGGTTGCTGCGTGAAGCGGACTTCTTGCCGCAAGCTGCGTATGTCGATGCGATCAAGTGCCACTCCGACGTCGTGCGCCCCACGGCAAGCGGCGATGCCGTTGCGCTCTCGACCAACCCTTATCACCTCGGCTTTTCGATCTGGGAAAAGATCATCGAACAGCACGGACTCGAATACGCACGCAGAATCATGTGCGAAGACGACGACTTCGCCTTCATCCGCAATCATCTGACGCAAGACCTCGCCGCGGAGCTGCAACTGTTCCGCTACAAGGGACCGGCCCACGGCACGCTCACCGTGCAAGATGCGGACATCTCGGCGTTGCACGATGCGCTGCTTGCACCGAAGTACGGGTTCGGCGCGCCGACCGTGAGCGCTTCACGCATTCACGTCGACGGCAAGCTCGAGCTCGTTCACGACCATGTGACCGACGGGCGCGGCCTCGATCCCGACCGCGCGCGCAAAGTGCTCGAGTACATCACGCGCGTCTGGCGCCGCCCGGTCTCGATCGTCACGGTCAACGGCGACAACCAGCCGCTCGAGATCACCGTGATGCCCGAGCTCGAGGTTGTCTAGACGCTTGGCGCAGAGCTCCGTCTGAGAGCGGGGGAATCAAGAAGGCTTGCGATTCAGCGCAATGCCGTCAGCTTCCGTAGGCAGCGCGCGGCTCGGACTGCCCGAGGAACATCGGCTTGTAATCGCGGGCGAACTCTTCGAGCGAGCGGGGCTCGCGCCCGGTGATGTCTTTGACGACGGTTGTGGGAGCGACGTTGATGAGCTTGGATGCACAGGCATCCCATAGCTCGAGCGTCGCTTCGATCATGACGGGCGAAGCACCCGTCGCTTGCAGCCGCCCGCGCGCTTCATTCGCCGTGATGTCCTGATAGCGGATCGGCTTGCCTAGCACTCGGCCGAGACGTTCGGCCACTTCCTGGTAGGTAATCGATTCGTTGCCCGTCACGACATAGGCTTGACCGGCATGCGCGGGATCGAGCAGCGCCTGTGCGCCGACGGCACCGACGTCGCGCGCATCGACGAAGGTCCATTTGCTCGAACGGAACGGTCCCGCGATGACGCCTTGCTGGGCGATGCAGGGCGCAAAGCGCAGCAGGTTCTGCATGAAGAAGGTCGGCCGCAGGTGAGTGACCTGAATGCCGGCGGAGCGCGTGGCGCATTCGACCTGTCCAAGCCATTGCAGCGCCCGGGCACAGCACAGCTCCCGGCTGGCGCCGACGCCGGACAATTGCACGATGCGACTGACGCCGGCGGCCTTGGCCGCCATGACGCAGCGCAGATGCAGCTCCGCCATGCGGGGCGACCACGCCGACGCAAGAAACGCTGCCTCGACGCCGTCGAACGCCCTACGCAAGCTTTCGTCGTCGAAAATATCGCCAGTGACGACTTCGACGTTCTCGGCCACGGGACCGAGCTTGCGCGGATCGCGCACGAACGCACGTACGGGCACTTGCCGGCCGGCGAGCTCGCTCAGCACCGCTCGACCAACATTGCCGGTCGCACCTGTCACCAACAGCATTTCGTCTCCTATACCGCGCAGGCGAACATTGGGCCTGAAAGTGGCTGGAAGTCGAGCTGCCAGTCAATCCCAGGGCGCAAATCCTCTTCCGGCGGCAAAGCCAGGTCAGCCCAAGATCGGCTTGGACCCCGCCCCCCTGTTTCGAGGCCGATACATTACGAGCACAAATGAGGCGGGTAAACGGGGTTGTTCGCAAACAGAGTCATGCGTTACGGTCACGAATGTCGGGCATAGAATCCCCGCTCACAGACGGGCCGGCAGTGCCGCTCGCATGGCTGCGACCGTCTGGAGATCGAGGCAGCAGCGAGCGCTTCAAGCGAAACATGCCATTCGGTGTCTGCGATCAGGACGAATAATGGTCCGCATTCCACGAGGCGTCCGCTTTTGAACAACTACAGCGACATCGTCGTTTTCGTCCGAGTCGTCGAGGCCCGCAGCTTCGTCGCGGCCGCTCAGACGCTCGGCATGTCGCCCTCGGCGATCAGCAAGGCCGTCAGCCGTCTGGAAGAACGCCTTGCCGCGCGCCTGCTCAATCGGACGACCCGTTCCCTGAGCCTCACCGACCAAGGCTCGACCTTCTACGAGCGGGCTCGCGACGCCCTCGCCCAGCTCGATCAGGCCGAAAGCGAGGTCGCGGAATCGCGCGGCGTGGCACGCGGCAAGCTGCGCGTCGATGTGCCCATCTCGCTCGGTCGCAAGATCATCGTGCCGGCGCTGCCGCGCTTCATCCAGCAGCATCCTGAGCTCACGGTGCAGATGAGTCTCAACGACCGCGTGCTCGATCTCGTGCAGGAAGGCATCGATGCCGCCGTGCGCGTCGGGCACCTGAGCGATTCGAGCCTCGTCGCACGCCGTGTCGGTCAATTGCGCGGCTGCACCTGCGCCTCGCCGGAGTTCATCGATCGCGTCGGCATGCCGCAGACGCCGATGGATCTGAAACCCGAGCACTGCATCGCGATGTTCAAGCTCGGCACCAATCAGCCGCGCGAGTGGCGCTTCCGCAAGGGCGGCGTCGAGCACACCATCCAGCCCGCGGCACCGCTTTCGTTCAGCGACCCTGAATCGGCCGTGGCGGCAGCCGTGAGCGGCGCCGGATTCGTGCGCACGCTCGACTTCACCGTCGAAGCCCAGGTCGCTGCCGGCCTGCTCGTGCCGGTGCTCGAGGATTGGAACGAGGGTGCGTGGTGGCCGGTGTCGGTCGTTTACCCGCAGCATCGTCAGCCCACGGCCAAGATCCGCGCATTCATCGATTTCTGCGCGGGACTGTTCCCCGAGGTCAATACCGAGCCCGTACCGTTGCGCGCGGCGGCGGGATGAGCCGCGCCGGCTGTGTCCTACACCTCGCTCAAGCGGTCGATTGACCTACAAACGCAGACGAGCTGATCGCTCTTCGAGCGACGCTCGCTTGCATTCGCCGCTCGTGTGCGCCGCACACCGCGAAGGGCTATAGTCGAGCACTCTCCATGAGCCACACGCCGTACTTCCATCCCGCTGTCGCAAGCTGGTTCGCGGAAACATTCCCGCAACCGACGCCTGCGCAAGCGGCCGCATGGCCGGCCATCCAAGCCGGTCAGCATGTGCTGATCGCAGCGCCGACTGGCTCCGGTAAGACGCTCGCCGCGTTTCTCGCTGCGATCGACGAGCTGGTGCGCGAAGGCGCGCAGTGGGGATTACCCGACGAAACGCGCATCGTTTATGTCTCGCCGCTCAAGGCGCTGTCGAACGACATTCAGCGCAATCTCGAAGCGCCGCTGCGCGGCATTCGCGCTCACCTGCGCGAGCACACGATTCGCGACGTAGACATTCGCACGTGGGTGCGCACGGGCGACACCTCCTCGTACGAGCGTGCGCAGATGCACAAGCGTCCGCCGCACATCGTGGTGACGACGCCCGAGTCGCTCTACATCCTGCTCGGCTCGCAGTCGGGACGCGACATGCTGGCGACGACGCGCACCGTGATCGTCGATGAGATCCACGCGGTTGCAGGCACGAAGCGCGGCTCGCACCTTGCGCTCACGCTCGAACGGCTCGAGACGCTCGTCGGCCGCAAGCTCACGCGTATTGGCCTGTCGGCGACGCAAGAGCCCATCGACGATGTCGCACGCTTCTTGGTCGGCACGAGAAACATCGATGACGCAGGCCGCGCACGTTGCACGATCGTCGATCGCGGGCACGCACGCGAGCGCGACCTTGCGATCGAGCTGCCCGACGCGCCGCTCGAAGCGGTGATGTCCAACGAAGTTTGGGCGCAGCTCTATGACAAGCTGGCGGAGCTCATTCGCGCCCACCGCACGACGGTCGTCTTCGTCAACACGCGGCGACAGGCAGAGCGTGTCTGCCGCCATTTGTCCGAACGGCTCGATGCGCCGCCCGCAACCGACGATGGCGCGCAGCACGAGAAGTCCGGCGTCGCCAAGCGTCCGGCGCTCGCCTCGTGCGTCGCGGCCCATCACGGCAGCCTTGCCAAACATCTGCGCTTCGATGCCGAGCAGCGCTTGAAACGCGGCGAGCTCAAGGCGCTCGTTGCGACTGCCTCGCTCGAGCTCGGCATCGACATCGGCGATGTCGATCTCGTCTGCCAGATCGGCTCGCCGCGTTCGATCAATGCCTTTCTGCAACGCGTCGGGCGCTCCGGGCATGCGGTCGGCGGCACGCCGAAAGGTCGCTTGTTCCCCTTGTCGCGCGACGATCTCGTCGAATGCGCGGCGCTCCTCGATGCCGTGCGGCGCGGCGAGCTCGATCGGCTCAAGATTCCCGAGAACGCCATCGACGTGCTCGCCCAGCAGATCGTGGCCGAAAGCGCAGCACGCGAGTGCAGCGAGCGCGAGCTCTTCGAGCTGGTGCGCGGCGCCTATCCATACCGCTCGCTGACGCGCGAGACGTTCGATCAGGTCGTGCGCATGCTCGCGGAAGGGTTCGCGACGCGCCGCGGCCGCCAAGGCGCGCTCATCTATCACGATGCCGTCAACGGGCTCATTCGCGGACGCAAGGGCGCGCGACTCACCGCGCTCACCTCAGGCGGCGCGATTCCGGATACCGCCGACTATCAAGTCTTGCTGGAGCCGGAGGGTCACCTCATCGGCACGGTGAACGAGGACTTCGCCGTGGAGAGCCTCTCGGGCGATGTCTTTCAACTCGGCAACACCTCGTATCGGATCATTCGCGTCGAGCGCAATGTCGTGCGCGTCGAAGATGCGCAAGGAGAAGCGCCCTCGATTCCCTTCTGGCTCGGCGAAGCGCCTGGGCGCACGGACGAGCTGTCGCGTGCCGTCTCGCGGTTGCGCGGTGAGCTGGCAGCGCACTTCGAACGCGCTGAGTCTCCTGTCGATGAGCCGCCCGCGCATTTGTTGTCGTTCCTCTCGCATGCGGCCGCCTCGCAGCTCTGCACCTATCTGGCCGCTGCGCATGCGGCGCTCGGCTGTCTGCCGACGCAGCAGACGATCGTGTTCGAACGCTTCTTCGACGAAGCGGGTGGCATGCAGCTCGTCATCCATTCGCCGTTCGGCAGCCGCATCAATCGCGCGTGGGGCTTGGCGCTGCGCAAGCGTTTCTGCCGCACGTTCAATTTCGAGCTGCAAGCGGCCGCGACCGAAGACACGATCGTGCTGTCGCTCACCACCGCACACAGCTTCGAGCTGAGCGACGTCGCCAAGTATCTGCATCCGAACTCGGCGCGAGACATCCTCATTCAGGCGCTGCTCGCCGCGCCGATGTTCACGACGCGCTGGCGGTGGAATGCCTCGATTGCCCTGGCGCTGCCGCGCTTTCGCGGCGGCAAGAAAGTGCCGCCGGCGCTGGCGCGCATGAACGCAGAAGATTTGCTCGCGGCGGTGTTCCCGGACCAGGTCGCTTGCTTCGAGAACCTGGTCGGCGACATCGTGGTACCGGATCATCCGCTCGTGCAGCAAACGGTGCGCGACTGCCTCGAAGAAGCGATGGACATCGACGGCTTCGAGCGCTTACTGCACGGCTTGGTGAGCGGCGAGATCAAGGTCGTCGCACGCGATCTGACCGAGCCTTCGCCGCTTGCGCTCGAGGTGTTGTCGGCACGGCCGTACGCATTTCTCGACGATGCCCCGCTCGAAGAGCGTCGTACTCAGGCGGTCTCCAGTCGGCGCTGGTTGGATCCCGAATCGGCCGCCGACATCGGCAAGCTCGATCCGGATGCCATTGCGCGCGTGCGCGCCGAAGCGTGGCCGGATGCGACGAGCGCGGACGAGCTGCACGATGCGCTTACGTGGATGACGTTCCTCACGGAAGCCGAGATCGAACGCGATACGCGTTGGCCCAAGCTGATTCGCGAGCTCATGACGGCGCGGCGCGCATGTAGGCTCGTGAATGCGAGCACAGCTGGCGCACTCTATGTTGCCGCGGAACGCCTACCGCTCTTACGCGCCGTCTTTCCGCACGCGCGGCTCGAGCCCGTCATCGATGCGCCGCTTGCACGGCAATACGAGCGCGATGAGGCATTGGTCGAAATCGTGCGCGGTCGCCTCGATGCGCTCGGCCCGACAAACGCCGCAGAGCTCGCCAGCTCACTCGGTGTCGACATCGAAGACCTCGACCGGGCATTGCTCAAGCTCGAAGCGGAAGGTACCGCCATGCGCGGGCGCTTTACTGCGGAAGCGGCGCAAGGATCGCGCGACGCGCCGCCCGAGTGGTGCAATCGTCGACTCCTCGCCCGCATTCATCGTTACACGGTCAAGCGCTTGCGCGCCGAGATCGAACCGGTGCAGACGCGCGATTTCCTGCGTTTTCTGTTCGACTGGCAGCGCGCGACGCGTTCGATGCGCATGCAAGGACCGGATGCCATCGCCGCCGTCGTCGCGCAGCTCGAAGGTTTCGAAGCGCCTGCGGCTGCATGGGAGAGCGAGGTGCTGCCGCTCAGGCTCGCCGATTACGATCCTGCATGGCTCGATGAGCAATGCCTGGCGGGACGCATCGTCTGGACGCGCTTGTCGGCGCGCACCGGCGATGCCGAACGCGGCGCATCGCCGGTGCGCTCAACGCCGATCGCGCTGCTCGCTCGGCGCAACGTCAAGCTCTGGTCGAGCTTTGCCGAGCCCGCGACGGCCGCTGCGCTCACGAGCAAGGCCGAGCGCGTCGTCGCAGCCATTCGCGAACATGGCGCTTCGTTCTTCGATGAGCTCGTCGATGCGACCGGTTTGTTGCCGGTGCAAGTCGAAGAAGCGCTTGCCGAGCTCGTCGCGCACGGCATCGTCAATTCCGACAGCTTCGGCGGATTGCGCACGCTGCTCGTGCCTTCGGACCGCAGACGCTCGGCCGCGGCGAGACACCGTCGGCGGCGCATGGCGATCTTCAACATGCAGGACGCCGGACGATGGGCGCTCGTCCGGCGCGGGCTCGAGCGCTCGCAGAGCGCCCGCGAGCGCTACGCGCCGGAAGCGATCGAGCATGTCTGCCGCACGCTGCTCAATCGCTGGGGCGTCATCTTCTGGAAGCTGCTCGACCGCGAAGCCGACTGGCTGCCGCCGTGGCGCGAGCTGCTCATGTGCTTGCGCCGGCTCGAAGCGCGCGGCGAAATTCGCGGCGGACGTTTCGTCGCCGGTTTTTCCGGCGAACAGTTCGCCTTGCCGGAGGCGATCGCACCGCTGCGCGAAGCGCGACGCAAGCCGCAAACGAACGAGCTCTTTTCGATTTCCGCCGCCGATCCGCTCAATCTGGCCGGCATCCTCACGCCAGGCGGGCGCGTACCGTCCTTGACGGGCAATCGCATCTTGTATGCCGACGGGGTGCCGCTTGCGCTGTATGTCGGCGGCGAAGTGCGTTTCCTGCAGAGCCTCGATCCGCAAACGCAATGGCGCGCGCAAAATGCATTGTTGCGCAAGCAATCCATGGAGGATGCGAGCGCCGAAGCGTGAGCTTCAACTCGCAGCGCGCGATCAGATGATGAGATCCGCTGCGTGCTCGTGCTCTTCGAGCGGATCCGACGTATCGTGCTCGTGCGCTGCGTCGGCGGATTCGTGCGCCGCCTCCCGTGCGCTGATCCTGCCGAGGCCGTTCAAGCGGCTGCGGACCTCGCGCGGCTTGCCGATGTAATCGATCGAGCCGACACCGTTGACCGTGGCATCGAGCGACTGCGTGGGATGAACGACCACCTTGCCGACGCCGTCCACCGTGACGTGGGCATTGCTCGCAGTCAGGCGACTGAAATCGCCCTTGCCCGCGCCGCTCATTCTGAGGGTGAGCGTATCGAGCGCACCCTCGGCGTCGATTTTCACGCCGCCTTCGATGCGAATATCCGTGTCGCCGCCCGCAAGGCCGCGAATCGACACGGTGTGGCCGCCGTCGGCTCGCAGCGCCGCGAGCGTCGGCACGGTGACGGTCAGATGCGCGCGCTCGTGGCGGTTCGAGAACTTGCGTTGCGGTCTGTGCTCGATGCGCAAGGTCTCATCCCGCACCTGCACCTCGATGCGTCCGATCTCGTCCTCGGGCGCCTCGATCGTAAGCGACGGGGCTTGGCCGACCACGATGTCGAGGTGCGTGTTCCCGGCCAGCTCGATCGTTGTGAAGTCGTCCAGCGGGCGCTGCTCGCTCGCCATCGGCGGACCGTCGTGCTTGCGGACGCAGGCGCTCATGAAGGCAACGACGGCGACACATAAGAGCATGCTTTTCAACGCGGTCATGCCAGCCATCCTTCGAGCCAAGGTAGGCTCATCATGCCCCCGCCCGCCGTCCGAGGCCATGCCTGATCGGCGAACGGCCGGAAGCGACCGGTGAGCGGGGCATGGAAATGTGTGCCGGATGCGCTGCCGTCCCTGCCCTCGGGGGTGTATCCTTCGCATCCCTCCATTCGCCCCTTGGTTGACCAGTGCTAACGGCTGACAAAGTCCTCGTTACGATCGGTACGCCCTGCTCGGTTTCCGCGGTCGGTACGACCGAAACCTTCAAGGCACGCGTGACGCGGTCCCCCGACTTCATTGCATATGCCGCCTTCGATGCGGGCCTGATCGACATCGAGCCCCAGCAGGACGGCTCGTTGCGTTTGAAATGGCTGAACGGTGAGCCGGCGACGGTGGAGGAAATCGAGCGTCTGCACGGCGAGCAGCTGCGCGCCAATCTCGGCATCCGTTACATCGAGGAGCTCACCAAGCTGGGCAATGCGGTAGTGACCGACATCGCGGCGAGCCTGCCGCACGATTTCGCGAAGGACGGCCTGCGTCGCCTCGCGGGGCTCACCTACCGCGACGTGCGCGAATCGGCCTTGAAGGATATGTACGGACTGTTCGACGACGACCCGCGTCTCGGACCGTCGCTGCAAGCGCAATTGTTCGTCTACGGCGGCCTGGGTGCGCTGGCCGCGCTGCCGGTGCCGCTCTCGGAGCTGCTGCCGAACCCATACGATTTTCGTATCGCGGCGGCCACCGCCTTCGCCGGCATGGATGCGCTCGCCGAATGGCGCTCTGCCGGCTCTCCGGACATCGCCAACGACAAGCTACGCGACAAGTTCGCCATGCGACTTGCCAACTCGCTGTCCTCGCACGGACCGGCGCTCATCTCGACGATGCTCGCGCCCGCCTATTCGCTCAGCAAGTCGCTCAAGAATCCTGCGCTGCTCGAGTCGCTCAAGGGACCGAACGGTTTCATGCGCGTGCCGCAGACGCCGCTCAACACCTCCGGCGCCTGTGCGTCGAGCTCCATCGCCTTCTGCGAAATCGCACCGCAGCTGTTGTTCGACTATCCGGGTTTCCGTCGCCCGCGTCTTGCGCTCTGGAGCGCCGCGGACGCGGCAACGCGCCCCAACTGGGAAATCTTCGATGCCTTCGGCTCGGGCGCGCTCATGACGCGTGCCAAGCTCGAGGCATTGAACGCCTCACGCGCGCCGCACGAGCAGCGCAGCGTGGCCGAGTGCCTCGCGCCTTTCGACGTCGATGCGAACGGCACGGTTGTCGGCGAAGCCGGTTCGGGCTTGTTGATTACCACGCTCGATTTCGCACTGCGTAATTTCCTCGACATCACCGCGATCATCACCGGCTGGGGCCAGAGCGGCGAAGCCGGCGGCAAGGCGCATTTCGCCGGCGTGGGCTTCGGCGGCGAGAACGCCTTGCTGCATGCATTCGAGCTGTCCTATCAAGCGCACGGCTATTCGGTCGCCGACTTCGACTACTTCGTTGCGCATGCAACAGGCACGCGCACGAACTCGAAGACCGATCTCACCACGGCGCGCAATGCGCGGCGCAATGCCGCGGAGCGTCAGAACATCAAAGGCGCGCTGCCGCAGATGTACGTCGGCACGCCGAAAGCGGTCGGCGATGGCCATACGATGGGCGAAACCGGCCTGAAGGCCGTGGGCCAAGCGCTGCAGTACCTGCTGGGAGAAGAAGCCGTGGGTGTGCCGACGCTGCGCACGCTCGATCCGGAGCTCGGCGACATCGGCAACTCGTTCATCCTGCAGCCGCAACCGGTGCGCGGCAACAAGGACGGCGGGGCGATCTGCGCGACGCAGGGCTTCGGCGGTTACAACGGCGCACTCGCCTTGCGCGCGGCGCATGCGGAAGCCTTCGAACGTTACCAGGTCGACCGCAATGTGCTGGCCGCCTATCTCGAGCGTTGGCCGGAGATTCGCCGCGAGCGTCAGCAGCGCGAGCGTTATTGGCGGCTGCGACGCCGCAGCGCGCTCGAGTTGGCGCAGCTGCACCGCTGGAAAGGTCTCGATTAGCTCCGCCGCGCGCTTCGTAGCAGATGCTCGGGGGTATTCGCCGCTTCGACCGCCGCACCTTCTGGGTGGTCTCGTTGGGCGCCGCGCTCGTCTTGGGCGCTGTCGTCGCGATCCCTCAGTGGCTCTCGAAGCAAGCGCGTCTCGAGGTGCTGCGTTCCCACGTTGCGGAGATCGCGCGCCTGGCCGCGAGCGTCGTCGACGGCGATTTGCATCGCGAGCTACTCGATCCCGAGCGTTACACGCCCGAGCTCTACGATCGCACCGTCGAGCCGCTCGTGCGCTTTCACTCGGCGGCGCCCGAGATCTTCTACGTCTACACGATGGTGGAGCGCGACGGCGAAAGCTATTTCGTCGTCGATACGGCCGCCTCCGACAAGCTCGTCACCAACCGCGAGCTGCGCGCCTCGCGCTACATGGAGCTGTTCCGTCCGATCGATGTGGAGCCCGATCCCGATTGGTTGAGCCAGATCGCGCGCGGCGAAACGTACGTGTTCCCCGACTTTCAGCACGACGAATACGGCTACTTCCTCTCCGGTCACACGCCCATCTACGACAGCCAAGGCCGCTACAGCGGTTTCGTCGGCGTCGACTTCGACACGCAGTACTACATGGCGCTCGAGGCGCGCTTTCGGCCCATCTTCATCGGCTCGATGACGGCGGCGCTCCTGTGCGCGCTGCTCATCGGTTATCTGGCCGCGCGCTATCAGCACACGGTCGCGAATCAGATCCAAGAACATTACGCTGTGTCGATTCGCGACGATCTCACCGAGTTGCTCAATCGCCGCGGCGCGATTGCGGCGATTCAAACGGCGCTGGGATCGCGCGCCGCCACGTATGCCGTCATTTTGATCGACGTGGACGATCTCAAGTCGATCAACGACCATCACGGACATGCGGCGGGCGATGCATTCCTGCGCCGGGTCGCCGAGGCGATGCGCGGCAGCGTGCGCGAGAGCGACGTCTGCGCGCGACTCGGCGGCGATGAGTTCATGATTTTCGCTGCCGGCTGCGACCTCGATGCGGCCACGGAAATCGCGCGGCGGATCCTCGGCAAGATGCTGGCGAGCGAGCATCGCTCGAATGCGCCGAGCTCCAGCGTGTCGATCGGCATCTGCGTGGACAACGGCGCCGACGCGCAGTTCGAAACGATGTATCGTCAGGCGGACGAGGCGCTCTATCGCGCCAAGTCTTCGGGCAAGAATCGTTACGTCATCTACGAAGCAGCGGTTCTGACCTGACGCTTCAAGGCGCTCGACGCGCCCGGACGTAGCTGAGAGTGCGCGCGTCGCCCGCCGTGGTTTGCGCACGGGCGCCGCAGAGCGATACTTGGCTGATCTTTTCGTCGCTTCATTGCATGACCGACATGCAGCAAATCAATTGGGAAGACTTCAGCAAAGTCGAGTTGCGCGTCGGTACCATTGTCGAGGTAATGGACTTTCCCGAGGCGCGCAAACCGGCCTGGAAGCTGCGCATCGATTTCGGTCCAGAGATTGGCGAGCGCGTTTCGAGCGCGCAGATCACCGCGCTTTATGCGAAGGAGGACTTGGTTGGACGGCAGGTCATTGCCGTCGTGAACTTTCCGCCGAAACGCATCGGGCCGTTCGAATCGCAAGTGCTCGTCACCGGCTTTGCGGATAGCGAAGGCCGCATCGTGCTCGCGGTGCCCGAGCGGTCCGTGCCGAACGGAGCGAAGTTGATCTAGCGCATCGACGGTGCCGACGCGATAGCATCCGCGCCGGATCGTCGGCCATGCGCCTTGCGATCACTCAAAGCACTGTCATTGACCTATGCTCTTTTCAGAGATCATCGAAACCTTGCGTGGCGAAGGCACCGAGTGCCTCGTCGATGTGAGCGAGGATTGGGGTCAGGGCCGCGCGATCTTCGGCGGTCTGGTGGCCGCGGTCGGCAACGAAGCTATGCGGCGCGTCGTGCCGCGCGATCGCGTGCTGCGCTCGCTCAATGTCACCTTCGTCGGCCCTGCCCCGGCGGGCTCTTGGCGCATCGTTACGCAAGTGCTGCGCGTGGGTCGCGCCGTCACGACCACGCAATGTGCGATCACGGCCGACGGCGAGGCGGTTGCGACGATCGTGGGCGTCTACGGCAATGCGCGGCCATCGCGCATCGATGTGCCGTTGCGCGGCGAGCCGCCTGCGCGCAAGGTCGATGAGCTGGTCGACATGCCGACGGCAGGAGCGCACCTGCCGCGCTTCATCCAACATTTCGCGGTGCGCTGGATCGAAGATCCCGGCCTCTTCAGCGGCGTGCGCACGCCCGGCAAAGCATTTCTACGTCATCGCGATCCGGCTCCGACCACCGAGTCGCACATCGTCGCGTTGACGGATTGCCTGCCGCCCGTCGCCATGTCGATGTGCGCGCCGCCGGCGCCGGCGAGCTCGCTCGTGTGGACACTCGAGTTCGTCAGCCATCGTTTCGACTTTCCGCCCGACGCGTGGTGGCGCTTGGAGCACGATATGGACGCAGGCAAGGACGGTTACACGCACGAGAGCGGCATTCTCTACGACCCAGAGGGCACGCCGGTCGCGCTCAGCCGCCAATTGGTGGCCGTGTTCGGCTGACCTGGCACGCGCCGCGGCTCGCCGGCGCACCGTGCTTGCCCCCGCATACGAGCGCGAGTAACGTGTCGCGCAGCGTTGGCGGTGTGCACAGGGATTATGACGTCCACGAACAGCGGCGGATTCCGACTCGCTGAGCAGGAGCTGCGCGCGAGTGCCTTGCGCAGCCAAGTGCTGGAGCGCTGCCATCGGACACTGAAGCACGACATCAACAACGTCGTGCAAAGCATGCACTCGGGCCTCGAATTATTGAGCAAGAGCGTCGCCTCGCCCGCAAACGCCCGAATCTCCGCACAAGACTGTCTTGCTCTGCTGCAACAGCAGTTGCGTACGCTGCGCGAGACGCTCGATCGCATCCTGCAACAGCTCGGACAACCTCCGGGCGCGCCCGAACGCTTCGATTTCTCTGCGTTGCTCAATGAAGCATTGACGCTGCTGCGTCACGAGCATGCCGTTGCAACAGCCGTTACGAGCATCGAGCCGGCCGTAAGCGTCGAGGCGCGGCGCGCCAATGTCCGCACGTTCGTGCTGGCATTGCTGCTCGATGCAATCGATCACTCGACGCCGGACGCCAAGATCGAAGTTCGCGTCCGACGCATCGGAGAAGAACCGAAGGCGCGAGCGCTGCTCGAGGTGCGCGCCGGCGTTCTTGACGCAACAGCCGATCGGCCGCTGCTTGAGCTCCTGGAGCCGCTGCTTCAAGACGAACAAGGCGAGCTGCACGTGGCGCAGGATGGCGAACAAACGAGCGTGACGCTCGAGCTACCCTCTCCTGCACAAGCTGCGGATGCAGCCTCATCCGCTGTTTCGCGCGGCGGTCCGATGCGCGTGCTCATCGCCGATCGCAATCGCGACGCAGCGGACAGTCTCGCGATGATCCTCAAGCTGGAAGGCTTGGAAACGCAGGTGCTCTACGACGGCAAACAGCTGGCCGGAACGCTTGCTGGCTTCGCACCCGATGTCGTGCTCGTCGATGCGGCCCTCGGCAACGTGAATCTTCTCGACGTCGTACGCGCGGCGAAACGTACGCTCGGAGCTCAAGTGTTCTTCGCTGTCGTCTCGAGCAGCAACGCTCCAGTCCATCCAGAGATCGACGCGCAGCTGCTGCGTCCCATCGAGTGGCCGCAGCTCAAGGCACTGCTCGCCCGCGTACGCCGCTAGCCAGTCACGGCTTTAGCCGAGGCCGTGACCGCCCACGGGTTCGGTGACGTAGCTCGGACCGAAAGCTCCGATCAGCGGCTTTGCTTGCGCGATCGCGGCGCGCACCTGCGGCAGCTGAAGCGAAGCCTTGTGACTTGTCTCGCTGTCCCACACCTCGGTAACCCACACAGCGTCGGCATCGCTCGGATCCCTCGCGACGATGTAGCTCAAGCACCCGGGCATGTCCTTGCTGCCCTCGAGCAGCAGGCCGATCAGCGTATCGCGCTGGCCGGGCGTCGCGGTGATCTTGCCAATGAGTCCGTACATGCTCGTTCCTCCATCCTGCGTCTGTCGGCAACCGGCGAGCGAAAATGCGGCAAGTCCGACGATGAATTCGCGCCGATCCATCGTTGCTCCTTCAGCGCCGTGCGCTCGCTGTCTCGGTCACAGGCCGCGCACGACGCGCGATCTCGACATCCTCGGCCACTTCATTGCGCACGCGCGCCCAATGAAACAAGTTGTCGTCGTTCGCGACGAACTCGTTGTGGTTGTAGTGCGTGAGCGGCATGTCGCGATAGAGCGGCCGCGTGATCGCCACGACTTCATCCCAATAGGCAAGCGCCTGCGTGAGGTGCGCGATGGCGGACTCTCGGTCCGCTTCGTCGCCCATCAGTCGATAGCGCTGCAAGGCGAGCGCCCCTTTCAGCTTCTCCGCAAGGTGCAGTCCGAGATTGGCCCAGACCTTCACATCGGCCACCTCGTAGAGGAGCGAAGCATCCCCCGCCGGGTCGATCGCCGCGACAAGACGCAAGGCTTCGCGATCGTCGCGCTCCAGCAAGTCGATGAGCTTCGGCGGCGTCATGCGATCCGCGCCGAAAGCGCCGCCCGCAGCGAGCGTCTCCACGTACTCGCGCACCGAGACGTAATCCGGATCGAGCGGCGGTTGCTCGATGAGCCGATCGACGGAGATGTAGCGCGTGTGCTCATCCTGCAATGCGAGGAATCCTTCGCCGTAGAGCGTGAAGTCCCAGCGTGAGTCATAGAGCGATGCCAGACGAAGCTGCGTCGCGGACGCAAGCGAATAGGCCTGCAGCAGCGATCGCGCCTTCTGGCCGTAGCGGCGGACGAATTCCGCCTCGAACACGGCATCGGGCGTGGCCGGGTTGTACAGGAGGCGGCCCCAAAGCTTGTAGAACAGCCATTGACGCTCGAATGCCCACCGCCATGCCACGGGCGCTTCGATCGCGGTGAAGTAATCGAGCGCCGGAATGTACGTTTCCGAGCCGACGAAATAGCCGCCTACGTAGTCGGGCGCGCCGTTGCGCGCAATGTGCTCGCGAATGAAGCTCGGCACGCCCCAGCGCAGCGCGAAGAAGTCCTCATTACGCGCCTGCCATGTGATCTTGTAGTTCTTCGGCGGCGGCACGAAGTACGTATCGCCGAGCGGCCCGCCGTGCACTTTGACGAGCTCCGGCGTCGAGTGGGCGTGCGACCAGTTGAATTTCATCTCGACCCAGATCGGGCCGTCGAAGCGATCGCCCAAGGCCTCCATGGCCTCGCGAGTGATCTGCTCGACATCGCGGCTCACGCCCGGCTCCGAAGAGGTGCCGGATGAGAAGGGCACTCGGTGAATCAGCTTCACCGGCCGTTTGGCTGCGAGCATGCCGGCGATGAGCACGTCGTCGACCCAGCGTTGCCGTTCGAGCGGCGTCATCTCCGCCATGCCTTCGCCGTGCGAGATACCGATGCCGTCGAGGTCTGGGTACTCCTCGAGCACTTGTGTGACGCTCTCGCGCAAGTAACGACGCACGAGCTCGGACGTATCGCCCGGCACGTAGTAGTGCGGATAGAAGTTCACCTTCGCGACATCGTGCGCCTGGGCGAGCTCGCGGCTGACGAAGATGTTCCAGTGCACGATGTAAGTGTCGAGCGCGCGCTCCTTCGCCATGCGGAAGATCTCGCGATACAGGCGCTGCCACGCGGCGAGCTCCTTCTTCGACCAGGGGCTCGCCTCGGGAAAGTTCTTCGGCAGCACCATGTACGTGTACGGGTGGAGATTCCACAAGCTGATCGCATTGAAGCGGTTCTCGACCATCATGTCGAGGAACGCTTCCCAGAACTTGAGGTCGCGCACGGTCTCGTAGTGCTGATCGAGCGCCGAGCTCGGCCGGTAGGTGTCCCACGGAAGATTGAACTTGATGCCGCGGAATTCGAGATGCGGCCGTTCTTCGTGCGCCTGGATGCCCGCGAGCGGCGTGCCGTTGCGCAATGCTTCGATGAGGCTCAGCGCGCCGTAGACCAGACCGCGCTCATCGCCGCCATAGACGGTGATAACCTTGCCTTCCGGCAGGACGGCGAATGCCTCGGCGGGCAAGCGCGCGCCATGCACGGCGAGACTGATCAGGCGATCGTAGCCGGTGCGTTGGTCGCTTACTTCATGGCCACGCTCGCGCAGGGCGCTCGTGAGCTTGCGCGCTGCATATGCAATCGGCGGCCGCTCGGCGTCGTAGACGATCGTGACCTTCTCGGCGACGGCAGGTGCCGACACCAGGAGCGCAAACGCAAAGAGAATCGCGTAACGGCCTTTCATCGAGCGCATGTCCCGCACTGAACCGACGGCGATTCTGCAGACATCGACGGAGCCCGTCCATGCTGGGAAAGAAACCGCGCAATCGCGCGTTGCATCCTCGACCGCCCGATGAGGGCATGGGCGAGGGCCGCTGTATGAAAGCATTGCTGGCGTGGGTGGCGCTATTCGTCGCCGCAAGCGCGGCCGGCGACGACTACGGCTGGATCATCAGCCTCGAGCAGGATGTGCGCCGACTGGAACGCGAGGTCAGCACGCTCGCGCGGGAGCTCGCGGAGCTCAAGCGGCACGCCGGAGCGTCACCCGCACCAATCGACAGTGTGCGCAGACCGCTCGATCCGCCTTCGGACAAGTGGATCGACGCCAAGAAATGGCACACGCTGCGTCTCGGCACGGACGAGATGACCGTGATCGAAACCCTGGGGCCGCCGACGTCGATGCGCGTCGAGGAAGATACGCAGGGCGAGCGGCGCATCCTGCTCTATGCGCTCGAGATCGGCTCGTCAGGATTTTTGAGCGGCAGCGTGACGCTGCGCGATCGCAAAGTCATTGCGATCGAACCGCCCGTGCTCAAGTAGCGCGCTGCTGCCCCAAGATGGCAGAGATCTCGATGATGCCGTTGATGACGAACTGCACGCCGATGCAGACGAGCATGAAGCCCATGATGCGGGCAATTGCATTCATGCCCGTGGCGCCGAGGACCTTGTCGAGCCGCACCGCGGCCCGCAGCACGGCATAGGAAATCGCAGCCGTGATCGCGATGCCGATCGCGACCAACAAATGGTTCACGATCACGAGCTCGGTTTGTTGCGCCGTCGAGGAGATACCCACCACCACCGCAATCGAGCCCGGGCCACTCAGGCTCGGCATCGCCAGCGGCGTGAAGGACACGTCCGGCTTGAGCGCGGCTTCGTCGCGTTCTTGCGGGGAAATCGGCGCGTGATCGGGGAAGAGCATGCGAAAGCCGAGATAGCTTACGATGAGCCCGCCGGCGATGCGCAGCCCTGGAATCGAGATGCCGAAGAACCTCATGATGAGCCCGCCCGCAACCAGGAATGCCGTCAGGATGAAGAACATGTAGATACAGGCGCGCCGGATCTGCTGCGTGCGCTCGGCCTCGGTTAGATTGGCCGTAATGCTCACGACGAGGCCGACGGCCGAGAGCGGATTGACGATCGGCAACAATGCACCGACCGTGCTGACGACATACATGAAGCCTTCGACCAGCCAGCTCATGCCGAACCCCGCGCGCAGCGCCGATCATGCGAGCGTAGCCGAATGCGCCGTGCTGCGACATCGGGGCGATCGCGCGTCGAACAAGCGCTGGAGCGTGCCGTGAGCCGCGCGCTCAAGATCGCGCTTCTCGTCGCCCTGTACCTGGCGCAGGGGCTGCCTTTCGGCTTCTTCACCATTGCGCTGCCGGTCGTGTTGCGCGAGGCGGGTTATTCCCTCACGGCGATCAGTGCGCTCAGTCTGTTGTACCTGCCGTGGGCGCTCAAGTTTCTCTGGGCGCCGCTCGTCGATCGCGTCGGCCGGCGCAAGACCTGGCTGCTGGCGTTGCAGCTTGCGGGCGTGGCGGCGGCCGCGCTGCTCGCTTGCATCGACATCAGAGACCATCTGCCGATCGTGCTCGGCGCTGCGTTCATCTTCAGCCTCATCGCTGCCACGCAGGACATCGTCACCGACGGCCTTGCCGTGCGCATGCTCGATACCCAGGAGCGAGGGCTCGGCAACGGTATACAGGTCGGCGCCTATCGGCTCGGCATGATCCTGGGCGGCGGTTTGCTGCTCTGGCTCTTCGCGCGCACGCACTGGTCGATCACATTTATCGCGATGGCCGTGCTGCTCGCCGCATGCATCGTGCCCGTGCTGCTCTTCGACGACCGTCAAATTCCTGCGCCCCCAGCGGCGAGCGCGCCGTACTTGCTTGTCGGCTGGCTGCAGCGGCTGCTCGTGCCCGGCGTGCTGGCCCTCGCGGCGCTCGTGTTCTGTTATCGCTTCGGCGATCAAATGATCTCGACGCTCTGGGGCCCGTTTCTCTCCGACTACGGTTTGAACAAGGAAACCATCGCGCTCATGAAAGGCACGGTCGGCTCCTTCACGAGCCTTATCGGCGCCTTCGTCGGCGGCTGGTTTGCCTACCGCGTCGGGCGGCGCTATGCGCTGCTCGTGAGCGGGCTCGGGCAGGCAGCATGCTTCGTGTTGTTCATCCTCGCGGCGGCCAAGATCGGCGGCATCGGCATGCTGTGGTGGGCCACGATTCTCGAAGGCGTGATCGGGACGATGGCGACCGTGGCGTTGTTTACCTTCATGATGGATGCCTCCGACCCGGAGCATGCCGGCACCGACTACACCCTGCTCGCGAGCATCGTCGTCCTGGTCGGCAGCGCGGCCAACGTAGTCGCTGCCGTCATCGCCGATCACTTCGGTTATGTGATTTCGTTTGGGGTAGGCACGGCTTTGGCGGTGATCGGCTGCCTGGCCCTCGTGCTCACGCTCGATCGCCATCCGATCTCAGCGCGTATCGCAGCAGCATGGCGCACCAAGGCGCCGGCTGTTGATTAACCAAGGCTGAACGTTCGCATGCGTTGCGCGGTGACGCGCCGGATCGACACCGGCCGTAGCGCGATATCAGACGTTGTAGTACAAGAAGACCCGACGAGGGACGGGTCGACGGAGGCCGTATGAACGCAGCGCGCGTGGGCGTTGTCGTGTGGATGATGGGGTATCTCGCCGCCTGCGGCGGTGGCGGCGGCGGGGGCGACGACGGAACGCCTTCGAGCCCTTCCGGCAACGACTACACCCCGGGCGTTTATCTACCGTCTTCCACCTTCGCGAATCGTTGCGTGGCGCCGCGCAGCGGCACGAACCCTGCGACAGGCAGGCCCTTCCCCGACGTGCGCGGCACTCGCACGGACGAGAACAATTTCCTGCGTTCCTGGACGAACGAGCTTTATCTCTGGTACCGCGAAGTACCGGATCTCGATCCGCGCAATTACGAGACGCTCGATTACTTCGATCTGCTCAAGACCACGGCGACGACGCCGTCCGGCGCACCGAAGGACCGTTTTCATTTCACTTACGACTCGTACGAGTGGTATCAGCTTTCGCAAGCCGGTGTCGTGTTCGGCTACGGCGCGCAATGGATGGTTCTAAACGGCACGCCCCCGCGCCGCATTCTCGTCGCTTATACCGATCCCGACACGCCTGCAGCCGACGCCGGGTTATCGCGCGGCGACGAGGTGATCTACATCGACGGCGTCGATGTGGTCTACGGCGGTGCGCGCGCGGACGTGGAGGCGATCGTCGAAGGTCTCTATCCCACAGTGCAGCGCGCGCATACGTTCATCATGCGCAAGCGCACGGGCGAGACGTATTCGGTCACGCTCACGCCGGATGAGACCGAGTCGGTGCCGGTGCAGAACGTGTCGGTCATCGATCCCGATACCGATCCGGTCGGCTACATCCTGTTCAACGATCACTTCGCAACCGCCGAAAGCCTGCTCGTCGCTGCGTTCGCGACGCTGCGCGATGCGGGCGTCAACGATCTGGTGCTCGACCTGCGCTACAACGGCGGCGGCTATCTCGCGATCGCCTCGCAGCTCGCGTACATGATCGCCGGTCCTGCGCTCACCGACGGCCAAGTGTTCGAGCGGATGGTCTTCAACGACAAGCACACGACCACCAATCCCGTGACCGGGGAGCCGCTCGAGCCCACGCCGTTCTACTCGACGACGCTCGGCTTCTCGCATCCACGAGTTGGCGAGCCATTGCCGACGTTGAATCTCGACCGCGTCTACGTGCTCACGAGCAACAGCACCTGCTCGGCATCCGAAGCGATCATCAACGGGCTGCGTGGCGTCGGCGTCGAGGTCTATCAAATCGGCACGCGCACTTGCGGTAAGCCTTACGGTTATTACGCGCGCGACAATTGCGGCACCACGTACTTCTCGATTCAGTTCCAAGGCAAGAACGCCAAGGACTTCGGCGACTACGGCGACGGCTTCGTACCGAGCAATGCCGCGCGCACCGGCGATGTCGCCGTGCCGGGCTGCGAGGTCGGCGATGACTTCAGGTACGACCTCGGCGATCCGCGCGAGGCAAGGCTCGCCGCCGCGCTGTCCTTCCGCGCCAGCGGTCACCTGCAATGTCCCGCCAGGAACAGCTCGCCGCTCTACAAGCCTGGCGAACCGAGCGCACCTCGCGACGGCGAGTTGATTCGCTCGCCATTGCGCGAAATGCGCATCTTGCAGGACATGTAGCCGATGCGCGCCTCGCTCGTCATCGCCGCTACGCTACTCGCCTCTTTGAGTGCCTGTGCATCGGTCGCTGAGCAGGACGTGCCGGCACGCATCGTCGAGCCCGACGCGCACAGCCGCAGCGAACTTAAGCGCGTCGTGAGCGAGGCCTTGAACGGCGCAGACGTGACGCTCGCAGCGGACGCACTCACCAAGAGCAGCGTGCTCGCCATCGAACGCAAGCCGGCGCGCGATGCTTCCGGTCAGCTCATTTCCGGGCGCGAATACGAGCGGCCCGAGATCTTTCGGCTGGTCAAACGCGGCGCCAAGTGCGCGTTGCTGCACGAGCGCACGAATGCGCGCTACGAGCTCACGAACGTGCAGTGCGCGCCGCTCGATTAGTGCAGCAGTGCGTACACGACCACGTTCGTGCCGACCATGTACGACTTGGTCGAGAACGTCTCGAAATACCACTCGCCGTACGCTTCGCGCTCCCAGCCGTCGCCGACGTCCGTGTTGTGCGTGGCGAGCACCATGATGCGGCCGTTGTCGTCGAGCCAAGCACGCGCTTGCGCTTCTTCCATCGAGCCGGTCGGTAGCTTGTGGGCGCCGGGCGGTTCCGCCGTGCTGCCCGTCGGACTCGCAAACGGCAATGCCGGGATCTGCGGTAAAGCGTCGAGCTGGAACACCGTATCGAAGATCGGATTGGGCGGCGTGAGCACCTGCCACTCGCGTTCCGGCAACACTTCGCGCATCACGCGGGCGAACTGCTGCCATTCCGCATCGCCCCAGAAGTCATCGACCCAGACGAATCCGCCGTTGAGCAGATAGCGCCGCAAGGCGGCTCGCTCTTCGCCCGAGAGCACCATGTAGCCGACGTCGGACATGTAGAGCATCGGGAAGTCGCCCAAGTCGGACGCCGTGAGCATGCGGCTTGCGGCGCGCGGGTTGACGTCGATGCGCGTGAGCTGCGCCAAGCGGTGCACGAAATTGTCGTCGCCTTCCGGGAAATCGGTTTCCCAACGCGCCCAGAGGCGCCCATCGTAGGCGTAGTACGCTTCGCCCATGCCGCCTTCGCTGTCGTAGATGACGCGTACGAAATTGAGCTTGGACAGCTCGGCGGGCTCGCCGGCACGTCCGCCGTCGCCGGTGATGAGATTGGACGAACCCGGGCTCAGCGCCGCAATGACCAATGCCGCGATGCCTCTGAGCACGGCTGCTGCCTCAGCTCCCGCCGAGCCGGCGATAGTACTCCGCGACCGTCTCGCGATACTGCGGCGTATCGCCGCTCGGCACGACCGCATGGGCCGCCTCGCCGAGGCGCGCGCCGGTGACGGCCATCAGCATCGCGAGCTCCAATTGTTCGACCGCGCCCTTCATGGCCGCGCTCTGTGCGGCGAGCGGATCGCCGGCGAGCCGGCGCAGCTCGCGTGCCATGTCGCGCAAGGCGGCCAGCTCCTGTGCGCTCAGCTCGCGTTGACCGGCACGCTCGCGCAGCTGTCGCGCGCGCTCGGCGATCGATGCTGTCTGCCGGGCAAACGAATCGCGTCCGTCGCTGACCTGCGGCAAGCGCATGTTCGGCAGCACCGGATCCCACGCAGACAATGTTCGCTCCGCGCCGCCCGGCGCACGCCCGTTCGTGCGCTCGCTCGCTTGGCCGGACTCGCTGCCTGGCGACTCCGACGATGTCGCCGTACCGGACGCCGCATCCTGTGCCGAGTCGCTGCGTCCTTCTTCGCCGCGCGCGCCGGCCAGCCGCTCGCTTTGTTCGACACGACGACGCAGCTCGGCCACTTCGGCAAGGAGCTGCTCGGCATCGACCGCATCGCGCGGCGACTGCGTGCCGTCCTGTGCTGCGCGCACGGCCGCTTGCCGCAGCTCCTTCTCCAGCAGCTCGAGCGACTCGGTGATGATGCCTTCGCGTGCCGCCGCATCGCGGACGCGTCCGTAATAAATCTCCGCGGCGCTGCGGCGCATGCGATACATAAGATCGGACGACTCGACATCGTTGACGATGCGCGCGAGCTCGCGCTTGGCATCCGCACTGGCATCGCGATGTCGATGCACGCTCTCGCGCAGCTCGCGCTGCAACTCGCTCAGCCTTTCGGCCAATGCCTGCTTGCGGTCAACCAAGTCCTGCGTGCGTTCTGGATCGAGCGGGCGACGGCCCCGCAACACGCGCGGCTGATTGCTGTCGCCGAACGCCGTATTGAGCGCGTTGTAGAGATCCGCCTCGATGCTGCGTTGCTCGTCTGCAAGCTCGCTGGCACGCCCGGCGAGCTGCTCGAGCGTCTCGTGCAACGCGGATGGCTGCGGCCGATCGAGCCGTTGCAACGCTTCGCGCAGCTTGCTCGCTGCCGCCTGTGCGGAGCTCCCCGGCTCGTCGCCCGTTGTCTCTTGCGCAGTGCTCGCCGCTTGCATGCGCGCCAATGCTTCGTCGACGGAGTCGAGCGCGCTACGTGGACGGCCGCGTGCATCCTCTCGTTGCGAGCCTGATTGCGCGCGCGAACCCTGTGCTCCGCCTTGCGCGCCGCTGCGATCGTCCGCCTGCTGCGATTCGTCGGCACGCGACTGTTCCTCTCGCTGCAACGCTGCCAAGCGGCGTCGCAAGTCTTCCGCTTCGCGACGCAACTGTTCTTGCCGCCAGCGCTGCTCCGGCGTCAGCTGCGGGTTGCGGCGCGCTTCCTGCGCGAGTTGCTCCTGACGCTCGGCAAGCGCCTTGAGCTTGCGCAGCGCCTCCTCCATCTCCTTGCTCGTCTGGTTCTCGGCGAGCTGCGATTCGCTCTCGTACTGGCTCTTTTCGAGATCCATCTCGAGCTCGAACATCTCGCCGAAATCACGCGCCGCTTGTGCACCTCGTCCGCCGCCTTCGCGTTGCATCGAAATCTGCACTTCGCGGAACGCCGCTTCGGCGCGCAACAACTGCTGCAGCGCCTGCTGCTCGACCGGCACCGCCTTTTCCAGCGCAAAGGCAGCAAGATGCATGGCGGCGGGATCCATCGCCTGCGCCGCGCGCTCCAAGCTTTCCACGAAATTCCGCACGCGCTCGTCGCTTTCGACCGGCGCGCGGGCACGCGTGCGCATCGCCAGCGTGCGTGCCTGCTGCGCAAGCGTGGTCTGCATCTCGGCCAGCATGCGTGCGTTGTCCTCGAGCTGTTCGCGCGCCCGGCGATCGGTCGCTTGCGAGCGTTGCAGATTCCAGGTCGCAAGCAGAATCTCGCGTTGACGTTCCGAGATCGCGCCCTGCTCGTCGGCCATGCCGCCGCCACCGCCGCCGGCGTTCTGCTGCATGAACTTGCGCTCGAACGGCTGCACCTGAACCATGAACAGATCGGTGCGCACGGTGTGTTTGTGATCGCGCGCCACCGCGTAATAAGTGACGAGGTCACCGGGTGCGAGCAGCGACGATTCGCCCTTGTTCTGCTCCGCACCGAGCCGTTCGAGATCGAGCAGCGTTTGCTTGCGGGTCTCCTTGACACGGCCATCGAGCGGCAAGGTGCGCCACTCGCCGCCGTTGATCGAGTAATGCAGCTCGACGCTTTGCAGACGGAAGTCATCGTGCGCCCGCACTCGCACCGGCACTTCTTCGATATTGGTCGCGCGCCAGTCGCGACCAGGGCGCTCGATCTGCACGACCGGTTTCTGGTCCGGCACGATTTCGATCGCGTAGTCGTCGGTGAGCGCGACGCGTTCGCCGCCGACGGTGGCGGCGATGTGATACCGGCCGGGTTTCTCGACCGCGAGCGTGCCGACGTTACGGCCCTCGCGCGCACCGAGCGCGTGCGTGCCGGCATCGCTCACGATGACCGGCTCTTCGAGCGGTGCGTCGCTTTCGATTTCGATCGTTACCTTCGTGCCGGCCACCGCGCGAATGTCGCGCGAGGATTCGTCGGTCTCCTCCGGCAACCCCGTCCATTGCGGGTAGTGATACGTCAGACGCACGCGCTCGATCTTCGGCGGATCGGCCAGGGTCACGCGATGCTCGCTGCTGCGGGTGCCGTCGGCCTCGACGTAGTAATGCAGCGGATTGCGCAGTGCGTAGAGCTTGAACGCGTAAGTGTTCGATTCGACGCGCTGCATGGGGGCGCGTTCCCACGTCGCGGCATCTTCGAAGCGCACGAAGACGGTGACCTGCTCTGGATCGAATCCTGCGACGAAGGCCCGAAGCGCCAAATCGCTATTGCGCCGAACGGTCACATCGCCGGGACTGACCGAAATCGTGCGCACCGGCACGATCTCTTGCGGCAACTCGACACCGAGCAATACGTGACGGCTCGCAACGCGCCAGGGGTCTGGCCCCACAGCCAACAGCGCGGCGAGTGCGCCGAGCAGCACGATCGTGGCGGCAGCGTAGCTTCGAAGCGTGCGCGCCGGTATGACGGCCTCAGGCGGCGTTGCGCGTGCGATGCGTTCGCTGTCCTCGGCGAGCAGTGCGAGCAGCGGCGAAGCTTCGCCGGCTCGACGCATTTCGAGATAGGTGGCAAGGCGGCCTCGCTGCTCCGGCAGGCGCTGCTCGAACAGCCGTGCGCCGTCGTCGCGACGCAGCGCGCGCAACGGCAGCCACACGCCGAGGATCGCGATACACGCAACAGCAACGATGAGCGCCACACGCGCAGCGAGCACGAGCGAGGATGCAAAGGCACTGCGGGCGAGCCACCACGCAAAGGCGACGACGATGACGAAGACCGCTGCCGCTGCCCACGATGCGCCGCGCACATATATATGCGCTGCGAGCCGCCGCCGTAGGGCGTCGATGTACGCATCGAGGCGCTGAAGCGCATTCATCGTGCCACCTCGCGTCGAACCGACAAGTAGCGGTTCGCCATGAGCAACTCCACGAGCAGCAACGCCGCCGCAATCCAGAGCAGGTACGGACCGAGCGAGCGTCGCTTTTCTACTTCGACCGCCGTGATCTCCTGCGGTTCGTTGCGTGCCGGCCGCTGGCGTAGCGCCTGCCAGCGCGCAAGATAGTCCGGCGCAAGCTGCCGCAAGTCGGACTCGCGGCGATCCGTGTTCACCGCCAGCCAGCGCACGCCCTGCGGGTGGCGGATCTCATAGAAACCGACTTCGGTCGGAATCAGCCGCTCGACATCGGTGCTGGCCAAACCCAATACCCGCTTACCGGACGGATCGAATATCTGCCCGCCTGCGCTTGCGGTCAATCCGGTGATCACAGGGGCGCCGACCGTCACGCTCGCGAGCGAGCTGTCGCCGCCGATGAGATATCGCGTGGCCTCGGCCACGAATTCCACGAATGCGGGATGAATCGCGAGATCGTTCCATTGCCGCTCGATCGGAACCGTCAGCACCAGCATGCGGCCGGCACCGAGCGCGCGCTCGACGAGCAGCGGCGTACCGTTCGTGTCGGCAATCAGCACGCGATCGTGCGTACCCACTGCGACATCGCGCTGTCGGAACAATCTCACGCGATGCCAGGCGGGCGCATCGCGCAGAATCGGATGGCTCGTGTCGATTTGCCCGATGCGTCCGAGCCGGGGACGCGCCTTACCGATGCGCCAGTCTTCGAACAATGGATGCTGTGCGGCTTCCATGCCGGTCCCGAGCGTCGTCAAGAGCGCACCGCCGCCTTTGACGTAGCCGTCGAGTTGCGCGGCCATCGCGCTCGACAGCGCGAATGCATCGGGCACGACCACCATGGCGTGCTCGCCAAGCCGCGTATTCTCGAAACGACCCGCGGATTCCTGCGTCACCTGCACGCGCGGCGCACTCAAAGCACCGATGGCTGCTGCGAAATACGCCGCTTCGTCCGCATCCTTGTCCTGCGTGAGGAGCAACGCACGCGGCGCGGCGTGCTCGAGCACGGCATAGTAGCGATCGTCGTCCGCCAGCCCGTCGCTCGGCTCGAGCCGCACCTCGATTCGATGTGTGCCGGCCGTCAACGCAAGATCCTCGAACACGATCCGTTGCTGCGCGGGTTCTGCCTGCGGCTCAACCGGCACCGACTCGTCGCTTGCGATCGCACGCCCGCCGCCCTCGCCGCGCACGATGCGCGCGGCCGCATCGACGCGCTGCGCCGGAGCGAGCTCGATGCGCCGGCGCGCGAACTCTTGCCCGTCGATCGCTACGATGAGCTCGCGCGATTGCGCGGCGGCATACGTGCTCTTGACGTCGACTTCGAGCGAACGCGTTTCGCCGGCGCCGAGGCTGACCTTGTCGATGAAGACATTCTCGCCAGGATCGTCATGCACGTCGTGCATCAGCACTTGCGTGTCCGCCGGCGGCTCGAGATCGGCAAAGCGCAACGGCGCGCCGCTTCGTTGAAAGTCGGACACGAAGTGCAGCAGCACCGGCGGGCGCGGTGTGCGCAGCCATTGTTCCACGGCGCTCATCGCAACGCCGAAGTCGAGGCGTTCGCGGCCGGGCGCCAGCGCGGCAAGCCGCGTACGCAGCGTGCCGACTTCGCGCGCTGGCACGGGTTCCTGCACGATCTCGGCACTACGTCCGCCCGCGCGCATCAGCATCACCTGATCCGAGGCACGCAGGCTCTGGAGGATCGAGTCGACGGCATCGAGCGCTCGCTGCCAGCGCTCGCCATGCTGCATCGACAGCGACGCATCCAGCACGATCGCGTGCAGCCGCGTGTTGGCGGAATAGGCGCTTCCTGCCTCGTCGCGCCACATCGGCCCGGCAAACGCCAACGCGAGCGCCGCAATGAGCAGCACGCGCAGCAACAGGAGCAGCCAATAGCGCAACGTGCGTTTGGCGGTGCGCTGCGTCTCGCGTTCCTCGAGCAGCATGAGCGACGGAAACGGATGACGCGTCGGATCGGCCCGTGCGACGCGATGCAGCCAGAGCGGCACGCCGATCGCGATCAGGCCGAGCAAGAAGAAGGGCGCGAGGAACATGACGGCGCGGACCGCTGGCTACGCTTTACGCTGACGGAAAAGAAGATAACGCCGCAATGCGCGATCGAGCGGCTCGTCGGTCGAAATCAACACCTGCTCTGCACCGGCTCTGGCGGCAGCGTGACGCAGCGAGGCAAGATGTGCGGCCATGCGCTCGCCGTACTCTTGCGCCAGATACTCGGGCGAGACGCTGATCGTGCGACGCGACTCGAGATCTTCGAGCACCACCGCATCGCGCCACTCGGGCTTTAGCTCCTGCGGATCGAGCAGCTGAAAGAGCACGATGTCGTGACCGCGGTACGCAAGCGGCTGCACGGCTCGGCTCATCCCTTGCGGATCGCAATAGAGGTCCGAGATGACGACCACCAGACCGCGACGGAGCAGGTGCTCACGAAAGCGCTCGAAGCAGCCCGCGAGATCCGTGCCGCGGCCCGGCTCTATCGCATCGATCGCATGAATCAGCCCGGCGAGGCTGCCGGTGCGTGCGGTCGGCGGCCGGTACTGACGCACGGTCTCGTCGAAGACGATCAAGCCCACCGGATCGTGCTGCCGCGCAGCGAGATAGGCGAGCGCGGCCGCCAGGAACTTTGCGTACTGCAGCTTCACGAGTCCGCGCGAGCCATAGCCCATCGACGCGCTCGCATCGAGCACGATGGTCAGTCGCGTATTGGTTTCGCCTTCGTAGCGGCGCACGTAGGTGCGCTCGGTGCGTGCGTACACGTTCCAGTCGACGAAACGCGGATCGTCGCCTTCGACATAGGCGCGATACTCCTTGAACTCCTGGCTGAAGCCGTAGTGCGGCGAGCGATGCAAGCCGACGAGAAAACCCTCGACCGCCGTGCGCGCGATGAGCTCGAGATTCGCGAGACCCGCGAGCGTCTCGGGCGGCAACAGGCGCGTGCGAGCGGCGGTCGTCATGTGGGCTCCTAGCGTTCGAGGATCTTGCGCAACACGTCGTCGACGCTGCGCCCATCCGATTCGGCCTGGTAATTCGTGATTACGCGATGGCGCAGCACCGGCGGTGCCAGCACGCGCAAATCGTCCTCCGTCACGTGATAGCGGCCTTGCATCAGTGCGCGCGCCTTGGCAGACAAACACAAGAACTGCGTCGCGCGCACGCTCGCACCGTAGCGCACGTATTTGCGCACGACCTCCGGCGCCGTCGGATCGGCCGGCCGCGTCGCACGCACGAGCTCGACCGCGCGACGGCGAATCTCGGTCGAGAGCGGCACCTGCCGAACCAGCCACTGAAAGCGCACGATCTCTTCGGCGTTCGTGCACGGCTCGAGCTCGGGCAATGCCATGCGTGCCGAGTTGCGCGCCACGACTTCCATTTCTTCTTCGACGCTCAGGTAATCGAGCAGCACATTGAAGAGGAAACGATCGAGCTGGGCTTCGGGCAGCGGATAGGTGCCTTCGAGCTCGATAGGATTCTGCGTGGCGAGCACGAAGAACGGTTGCGCGAGCGCGTGCGTGGCGCCGCGCACCGTGACCGAATGCTCCTGCATCGCTTCGAGCAATGCCGCTTGCGTCTTCGGCGGCGTACGATTGATCTCGTCGGCGAGCACGATGTTCGCGAAGATCGGACCCGGCACGAACGTCCAGCGCCGATGACCCGTGGTGATGTCTTCCTCGATGATGTCCGTACCGGTGACATCGGTCGGCATCAGATCCGGCGTGAACTGAATGCGCTTGAACGTCAGCCCGAGCACCGACGCGAGCGTACGCACGAGCAGCGTCTTGGCTGTGCCGGGCATGCCCGTGATCAGACAGTGTCCGCCGACGAAGAGCGTGAGCAGCAGATGATCGACGACCTCGTCCTGGCCGACGATGATTTGCCTGACACGCTGGCGAATCGTTTCGATGCGCTCGTGAAAGGTGGAGACGAGCGCGCGTGCGGCTGCGTCGTCGAGCTCCTGACCGATTTCAATCATGGCGCGTTCGCTCCTCGATCATCTGGAGTAACAGGGCTTGAGCGGGTCGGAAATAGGGTGCGGCGGCGAGCGCATCGAGCAGCTCGCGGCGGCTCTGCTCGGCCTCGCCGAGCGCGCGCAACGCGCGCGCTGCGCCGAAATGTGCGGCGGCGCGATCGGCGTCGGAGAACGATTGCAGCACGCGGAACTCGCGCAATGCCTGCTCGGCCCGGCCCGCTGCAAGCCAGCGCTCGCCGAGCTCCGCGTGCAGCTCGGGCGCGAGCGGATCGACATAGTTGAGACTTGCGAGCACTTCGGTCGCTTCCTGAGACCGTCCTGCTTCATCGAGCCAGCGGGCCAGCTCGCGTAGCGCACCGGGATCCCAACCGCCTGCTGCGCGATAGGCCTCGAGCGCGGCGAGCGCTTCGGCACGCTGTCCCGCGCGCTCCAGCGCATGCGCAAGCAGCAGCGCCGGACTGCCCGGACCGACATGCTCGGGATAAAGCGCCACGGCGCGGCGTGCGGCCTCGGCAGCCGCGCTCCACTGTTCGCGCTCTAGAGCCGCTTGCGCGTTCTGATAGGCGCGTTCGAACTCCGCGAGATTGTCGAGCGTGCGCGCAAAGCGAGCGCGCAAGTAGGCTTTGAACTCGCGATCGAACGCACTCGGCGGCGTCTTGAGCACCGCCTCGACTGCCTGGGCGGTCGTCACTTCGCGCGCGAATGCCTTGAGCAGCGCCGCAAGTCGCTCGAACCCCCAGCGCTCTTCGATGAACAAGCACACAAGGCCGGCTTGCACGTACGAGACTTGGATCTGCGTCGGATAGCTCGGCCGGATGAACCCCGAATCGAGATCCTCGATCGGCAGGAGCTTGTCCTCGTGGAGCGCGGACATGAACTCGGGCGGAATCGACACGCCCGGCGTCGGGCCCGTGCGCCACTCCTCGAACACGGAGATGCCTTCGCTCAACCAACGCGGCACGCGATGGTCGGTCGCTTCGAGCGTAAAGACATGCGCGAGCTCGTGCCAGAGCGTGCTGCCCCAGTGGAACTCGCCGCGCGGCCGTCCGGAAGGGCTGTCCATCGCGACGACATAGCCGAAGGTCACGCCGAGCAAGCCGATGCCCGGCAATGCCGCGACGCGCACGGCGAAATCGTCATGATCGGGATAGAGCTCGAGCGTGACCGGTTCGGCAAGCTGAAAATCGTAGCGGCGCGAGAAGGCCTCGATGCCTGCACGCGCGAGCTCCGTGACGTACGGCTGCAATGCCGGCGCTTCACGCCGATGCAGGCGAGCACGCACCTCGACAGGTGTGCCGCCCACATCGAGCGTCGTCGTCGCGAGCTCGAATTCGTTCATGCGATCGAGCAAGCGCAGCGAGTTGACGATCACCGGGCTGTACGGATCGCCCGAGTACGCCGTCGTGAGATGCCCGCGCGCCTGCTCGATGTCGCCGAGCCGCAGCAGATTCAGGCCGAGCTCGGCATGCGCGGACCACAGATCGGGCTCGGCGGCGACGGCTTGACGCAGGAACGCCGTCGCTTCTCGGTAGCGCCTGCGCATGATCTCGAAGTGCGCTAGCTGCTCGTAGACCCCGCCGTAATGCGGGTTGTAGCTGCGGATGCTCTTCAGCCAGCGCTCAGGATCGCGATTGCGCACGAGCTCGAGCGCGGCTCGGAGCGAATCGACTTCGAGGGGCGGGAGCTTGCGCTGCCGCACGATGCGTGCTGCGCGATCGAGCGCCGTCTTGGCATCGTCGTACTTGCCCTCTTCGAGCGACATGCGCGCCGCGAGCAGATGCGCACCGATCTGATCCTGATCGCGCGCCAGCACCTCTTCCACCAGGCCGCGCGCACCGCCTTCGAAGCGCTCGGCCAGCACGCGTGCGAGCCCGAGCTTGGCGGACACATCGTTCGGATCGATGTCGAGCGCTTCGCGAAACAGCTCGACGGCTTGCGCGTGCTGATGCGTCTGCAGGAAGAGATAACCCCAGCGGACGCGTTCGTAGACGGCTTGCGGCGAGACATTGACGAGCGCACGGAACAAGTCGTTCGCGCGGCGCAGATCGTTGATGCGCCAGGCCGCTTCTGCTTGAACGTGCCGATCGGGCGTGCGCGCGAGGTGCTGCGTGTAGCAGGCAATGGCTCGCTCGCGCTGGCCGCGATAAAGCGCATCGTCGCATTCGACCAGCGCTGCCGGCCGTCTCGTGTCGTAATCGATCTCGAAGCCGAACACAGCGCCCGCCGCCAACAGCGTGGCCAGCCAGGCGAGCGAATGCAGCACGGGTCTCATGGGCTCACCTGCGTGCGCCCTTGGCGCGCATCGATCTGCCGCTGCAGCAGCGCAAACTTCACGAGCACGGCTTCGAGCTCGTCGTAATACGCATCGCTCGTCAGACTGTCCTTGCGGGCCTTGACGGCGGCGAGCTCTTCTTCGAGCGTCGCGCGCTGCATGAGCAGCTGCCGCACCTCCGGATCGGCAGCGAGCAGCGCCACCTCGCTCAAGCGCGCGACAGGCAGCTCTGCCGCAAGCTCGGCGCCTTCGATACGCGAATGCTCTGTCGCGAGCGCGACGTCTGCCTTGAACGCGGCGGCGACTTGCCGGCTTGCGTACTCGTACGCCTCGCGCGCGCTGATGAGCTCGTCCTTGTTGCTGTCCGCGGCCGGCTCCGAGAGCGCCGCCACCCAATACTGCGCAAAGCGCGTGGCCGTGCGTTCCCCGCCGCTCTTGGTCGCGGTGATCACGACGCGCTGCGGCCGCGCCCATTGCTCGGCGACGGCGCCGCTCGCGCTCGTCGTGTTGACGATCAGCTGACGGCGCGCCGGCAATGCATCGATGAGCGCACGCAGCTCGCTGCCGGTGATGTCGGGCCCCGGAATGTTGAAGCGATACTCCTCACCGTCGTAGCTGCCGTGACCGATCAGCACGATCACCGCTACATCGTCTTGCCGCGTACGTTGTGCAAGCGCCGCCAGCTCACGGCGGATCGCTTCGCGCGTCGCATCGGGACCGGTGAGCGTCACGACGTGTTCGGGCGCATCGGCGTGCGCCTGAGCGATGCGCGCGAGCTCCTCGGCCTGAGCGCGAAACCGCGTTTCGTACTGCGGCTCGCCGCCGAGCCCCGCGACGATGAACGTGTACGTCGCGGCCTGTGCGATCGGCTGCATCGCACCGAGCCCGACGACGAGCGCGGCCATCGCACAGCGGCGCGCGCTGCGCTGAAGCAGCGTGGCGTACCGATTGCGTGAAACCGCGTGGCTCACAACCTCCCCCACTTGAGCCGGAGCACCCACTCCGCGAGCTTGAGCGCGAGCAGCATCAGGAACACCACGGGCAGATTCCACAGATCGAGCGTCATGCGCTCGACTACGCCCGCTTTCGAATAAGGAATGGCAGCGGCCAATCCGTCGAGCTCGTCGAGCCGCCAATACCGTCCGCCCGTCACCGCTGCGATGCGCTCGAGCACGGCACGATGTTGATGCGTCGCGAAGCGCTCTGCCACGCCTTCGGTACGCACGACATGCGTGAACGCGCGGCCCAGCTCTTCCTCGTCGCGGCGCGCGACGATGGATGCGCGATACACGCCGGGCGTCGCCGCGTCGATGGTAGCGAGGTAACGACCGTCGCCGAGTCCGGAGGGCTGCATGCTCTCGCTGAAGGGCGCGCCTTGCTCCGGCGCGATCGTTAGCTCGACCTGCGCGTCATTGATCGGTTCGAAGCGCGCATCGCGCAGCTGCGCTTCGAGCTTGATCCGTCGCTCATCATCGTAGGTCGGCTGCTCGCTCGCGAGCGAGATGCGCGTGGGCGTTTGCATCACGAGCGCATGCAACAACTGACGCCAGAACGTCTCGTGGCTTTGATCTTCGGGCGGCAAATGCATCTGCCAGCGCAACGTGCTTGCTGTGCCGAGCACCGCCGTGGCGCCGCGGCCGTAACGCTGCCAGACAAGTAGCGGCGCGCGTCCCTTCGGCGTCACGGCCTCGAGCAGCACGGTTGCGCCCGGTTTCAAACGGCCGAGATCCTGATAATCGGCAAGCGGCGGCAACGACTGCCAGCGCTCGGCGTTACGGCGGCTATCCGGTGCGAGACGCGCGATCGGCGCTTCGGCCCCGTACGAGGTCAGCGCCACGCGTGCGGCGCGTTGCACGAATGCGTTCTGCGCCGTGTCAGGCAGCCGCACGGGCAACGTCTGTGCGAGCGGGCTGTTCTGCCAACCGCCTGCGGACAGGCCGAAGCGTCCTGCCAACATGAGCACCGAGCCGCCGCGCCGATCGACGAACTCCGTGAGCAGTTGATGCTGCTCGGCGCTCAACTGGCTTGCTTCGTAGCTGCCGATGATGATGGCGTCGTAGACGAACAGATCCTCGGCCCGCGCCGGAAAGCCATCGCGCAGCTCATCGGGCGAACGCACGCCTTGTCGATAGTGCTTGTTCGGCGTGGTACGCACGAGCGACGCGAGCCGCAACGCGCGATCGGCGGTGGCCGCTCGCCGAATGAATTTGAATTCCCAACGCGGCTCGCCTTCGACGTAGAGAATGCTGCGACGCTCGGCCGGCACGTCGATGACGTGCAAGCGGCGATTGTTGACGAGGTTGGTCTCGCCGGGCGCATCGTCGAGCACGAAGCGCAGCTCGCGCGTGCCTGGCGAACCGGCGGGCAGGTCGAGCTCGACTAGCGTCGTGTCGGTTTCCGGGGCCAGCTTGATCTCGCGCGTGGCGATGAGCGCATCGCGATCGTAGACGCGCAGACGCGTCTGCTCGATGCCCTCGTGCTTGATCGCCACTGTCGCGCCGACGAGGGTGCCGGGGGGCGCAGTCCGCGGTGCATCGACGCGCACGAGCTCGAGGTCGTTGCGCACGATTTCAGGTCCGACGCCGACCGTATGGATCGGCACGCCGTACGAGGCGAGCTCGGCCAAGCGTTCTTCCGTCAAGCTGCCACCGTTCTCGGCTCCGTCGGTCACGAGCACGATGCCGGCCAGCGGCAGACTGGCGGCATGCTGCACGATCCCCTCGATTGCATCGCCGATGCGCGTTTGCGGTGCAGGCGGCGGCACCGCTTCGAGCGATGACAGCGGCGTCAGTCGATCGGCAAAGCTGAACAGGCGCAGCTCGAACGTGCGCGCAAGCGGTTCCAAGGCTTCTTGCTCGAGCGCAGCCACCGCACGCTGCAATCTGGAGCGCGGCGCATCGCCCATCGCCTCGTCGGGCAAAGCCATGCTCGCGGAAGCATCGATAGCGATCGCCAAGACGTTCTCGCGATCGCGCACCCGCTCGACATTGAGGACCGGCCGCCAGAGCAGCACCGCCAGGGCCGCGACGAACAAGCCCTGCAAGATGCCGATCGGCACCAACATCCGCCAACCGAGCGCCCGACGGCGCATGAGCGACAGGGCGATGACGGCCCAGCCGAGCACGATCAGGGCTGCGAGCATCCAAAGCGGCCACGCATTCGCAAACGCGAAAGTGCCGGTTCGATACGCCCAGAGCGGATGAGTGAAGAGCAGCTCGAACACGGCTCACTAATAGAGGATCGGAGCGTGGCGACGCAAGCGCGGAAGGCGCAAAGAAAGCTGGATCGCCGCGCACGCCGCTCGACGTCCTCGACCCGCTGCCGCGGCGTGACCGTTGCGTGACTCGGCCACACGGAAAATACCTACCGGCAGCCCGCCCGGAACACTACGGCCGCTCGCGCGTAATGAGCTGCAAGCAATCAGCCGACGCCGCGGGCACTCGCCGCGACGTCGAATCGTCGTCGATTAGCGGAGGATCGAGCTCTATGGCCGGCAGTAGCGCGACGCTTCACGAAAATCCCGAACAACTCAGCGCCGCGACGATCGACAGACACCGTGCGATCGTCTCGATCATGGAAGAGCTCGAAGCGATCGACTGGTACGACCAGCGCCTCGAAGCGGCACGGGACGCAGAGCTCAAGGCCATCCTCAGACACAATCGCGACGAAGAAAAGGAACACGCAGCCATGACGCTCGAATGGCTGCGGCGTCACGATCCTGCGTTCGATGAGCATCTGCGCACGTATCTCTTCACCGACCGACCGGTGCTCGAGATCGAAGAGGCCGGCGATCAGGCTGCGGCCAACGGCGACGCGCGCAGCAGCAACGACGGCTCGCTCGGAATCGGCAGCCTGCGCACGACGAGGGTTGGGCCATGAATCCGCTGTTGCGCGAACAAGCGCCGATTCACGATGCGGCTTGGGCGGAGATCGATGCCGAAGCGAAGCGCACGCTCAAGCTCCTGCTTGCAGCGCGCCGCTTCGTCGACTTCGTCGGGCCGCTCGGTTGGGACGCAGCGGCCATTCCGACGGGGCGAACGGAAAAGCTCACCGAAGCGCTGCAAGACGGCGTGGTCACTCGGATGCGGCTGTCGCAACCGCTGATCGAGATCCGCATTCCGTTCGAGCTCTCGCGCGATGAAATCGACGCCATCGGCCGCGGCGCACGCGATGCCGACTTGGATCCTGTGCGCAACGCCGCCCGCGCGGCCGCCATCGCCGAGGATCGCGCCATCTTCCAGGGCTATCGGGCAGCGGGAATCGAAGGCATCTTCCCGGCTGCGCGGCAGCGGGCGCTGACGATCCCGGAAAGCTATGAGCACTATCCCGACATCGTGGCCGAAGCCACGCATCGCCTGCGCAGCGAAGGCGTGGAAGGCCCGTACGGCATCGCCCTGGGGCCGCGCTGTTACACGGGCCTTACGCGCAGCACGACGCGCGGTTATCCGATCATCAATCACGTGCGCGAGCTGCTCGACGGCCCCATCGTCTGGGCGCCTGCCGCGGACGGCGCCGTCGTGCTGAGCCTGCGCGGCGGCGATTTCGAGCTCACCGTCGGACAGGATTTTTCGATCGGCTATCTCGATCACACGAGCACGTCCGTGCTGCTCTATCTCCAAGAGAGCTTCACGTTTCGTGTGCTGACGCCCGAAGCCGCGGTACCGCTCGTTTACGGCAACGACAGCGTCGCCTGACGCAATATTGCGCACCGCGCGACGGCATCCGCTTGTCCGGATGGGTACTTTTCGTTCGCGCGCTGCGCTGCGCGCGCACCGTCACGGCGCAGATGCGTTCATTTGCCGCGCCATGACGGCGCAGATGCGCTACTGAGCGAGCGTTTCAGCGGACTGCCGCTTGTCCTGCTCTTCACGCCGGTCTCGGCATGCAATTTGCTCGCTCTCGGGTATCGATCATCGTTCCATTCGAGCCATGGACTGCATGAGCTTTGTTGTCGCGAAGTTCTGTTCCGCCGACCCGCGCCTGTCGGGCATGTGCTGATCTCGGGATCCGTCCGGCTCTAATCGCTCTCATTCTCGGAGGTGCATCGTATGCGCCTGCCTTCGCTCAAGTTCCTGAAGACCTTCCAGGTGGCCGCCACGCGGCTCAGTTTCAAAGCGGCTGCGGAAGAGCTGTTCATCACGCCTTCCGCCGTCAGCCATCAGATCAAGACGCTCGAGACGCAGCTTGGCATTACGCTGTTCGAACGCGGCCCGCAATCGATCACGTTGACCGAAGCCGGTAAGAATTACCTGCGTCACGTCGAAGAGGTGTTCGCGCGGCTCGAAACGGTTACGGAGCAACTGCGCATCAGTCACGGCCGCGGCGTCGTGCGCCTGCACGTGCCGCCGTTCTTCGCGACCGAGATGCTGCTGCCGCGGCTGCAGCGCTTTCTCGATCGCCAACCGGATACCGACATTCACATCAACACGGTGCTCGCGCCGCAGCAGTCGCATCCGGCCGATGCCGATCTTTCCATCATCGTCGGCACTGCACCCGAGCTTGGCTATGCCGCGCACAGATTGTTCTCGCAGTCGTTCGTGCCGGCGGCTGCGCCCGCGCTGCTCGAGCGGCTTCCGGTCAAGCGCGTCGAAGATCTGAACGAGCATTCGCTCATCGTGCACGAGGCACGCCGCAACGGCTGGCAGCAATGGAGCGAAGCGCTCGGCGTGACCCTGCGCCCCAAGAAGATTCTGCGTTTCGACACCATGTACGCGGCCGCCGAAGCAGCCGAGCACGGCGCCGGCATCGCGCTCGTCTCGACGCGTCTTGCGAATGAACGCTTCGCGCAAGGCACGCTCACCAAGGTGTTCGACACCGAGCTGCACACCGGCGAGAGCTATTACTTGATCCTGCGTACCCAGGATGCCGAGCGCGCCGACATCCAGGCATTGACCGATTGGATCGTGCAAGAGTTCGGAGCCGCCGCATGAATTTCTTCGATGCAAGCCTCAAGAATGATCGTTTGTGAGATGCGAGCAGCATTCATAGATTGACATCGTCGCCCACTATTGGAGGTCACGACGATGAACAAGCGAGTCTTGAGTTTGGTATCGACGACGGCGGTTGCGCTCGCGCTCGGCACGCCTGCTGCGCGCGCAGACGACGTGATGAATGCATGCATCGATGCCTTCGTCGCGCAGCACGTGCCGAAGGATCGCACGGTGCGCATTCGCAAGATCGATGCGACGAGCCCGTTCACCGGCGTGCGTGCGCAACGCATCACGCTCGAAGCGAAAGGCGCTCGTTCGGGTAAGACGTTTGCAGCCGCGACTTGCATCGTCAGCAGCGATGGCAAGAGCGTGATGCTCAAGGGCGCCTTGCCGCAGATGGCAGCGGCCGCTCACTGAGCGCACCGCATGCTGCGATCGGTTGTCACTCCGGGATGCGCCGTCGAGTCTCCATGAGCCCCCTCACGACCTCAGGCGCTGCAGGATGCACTTCCCGGAGTGACTTCTTCTCTCGTGACAATCACGCTCGGGTGGAATATCACAGGCGACGCGTTGCCGAAAGCCGGCCGCTCCTCTGATGCTCGGCGGCCTCTACCTGGCGCAGCGTGTGTTATTTGATGTCGTATCCCCCGGCGTAGAGCCGCCAAGTGAAATAGGTCCAGGCAGACAATGTGCTGCTGACGACCGCAGCGACGAAGCGCGACGGATCGAAGAGTCGTGCGCACACCACCATCAAGCCGAGCATCGCCAGCGTCGCTTGTCCCGAACGCAGCTCCCAGCGATCGACGTAACGTACCCAAAGACGCGTGCCACTGGCCACGCGCGAGCGATACGGGTCGAAACCGAACAAGTAAGAAAGCGCGATATAAGAGGCGACGCCTGCCGCGCTCCAGAGCGCAACATGAAAGCGCTCGACCGGCACGCCGGTCGTCAGCCCATATGCTGCCGCCACGACGCAGAACGTCGCGCAGGCCGCGCAGGCATGCATGAGTCGTGAGCGCATGATTCTTCGGCGCGGCTGCTGGCTGCGCGTGCCTTCTCCCTGGTGATTTGGCAGCGATGCTAGCAGCCTGCTGCCGAATCGTCTGTAGTCCTCTTAGGCCATCCCATCCACTGACGCCCCGCGCTAAGCGCGACTTCGTCGTATACACTTGCGCGCTGTGGACGAGTTGGACTCGCTGCACCACGGCGGCGGCTCTAGGGAAGAGAACAACCAATGAAGGTATTTCGGCGCTCGCTCGTCGCGCTCGGCGCGGCCGCAATCCTCCCGACGGTGGTCGTTGCGGCGCTCGGGGTGTTCTACCTGCATCGCAGCGAACGGGAGCGGTTCGAACGGACGAATCTCACCCGCGCCGAACATGCGATGGCGCTCGTGGATGCGCGCATCGAGCGCGACCTTGCCGTGCTGCACGTGCTCGCCGAATCGTCCGCCCTCAAGGAAGAAGATTGGAACGCCTTTCGCGCGCATGCGAATAGTCTGCTCGCCGGCAACGTGGATTGGGTGACGGTGCAGTTGCTCGATCCGGTGCAGCTCGAGCGGCTGGAGAGCTTCGAAAAAGCAAGCGGCGCTCCGCTTGCGCCGCTCCACGTGGATGCCGTCGGACACGTGCTTGCCGCACAGGGAGACTGGGTCGGAGACGTCGAGCGCAACGGGGAACCCGTCGTCTGGCTCTACGTCCCCGTCCACGATGACGGACATATTCCATACGTGCTCGGCGCAGCGATCCGTGCCGAAGTCTTTCACGCGATTCTGCGCTCGATCGTGCCGAGCGAAGCGACGGCGGTGCTGGTGGATCGCCGCGGCTTCATCGTTGCGCGCAGCGACGAACAAGCCGACACGGTCGGCACGCCTGCACCTGGCGTCATCCGGGAGGCGCTCGCGCAGCGGCCGCGCGGGTCTTATCTGGGCGAAACCGAGGGCGGGCACAAGAGCTATAGCGCGCATGACACCTCCGCGCGCACGCAGTGGTCCACTCACGTCGCCGTGCCGTCGGCGCTCATCGATGGGCCGATCACGTGGTCCATCATGGTGGCGGCCCTGGCCGGGCTCGGCGCCACCGTGCTCGGCGGCATTCTCGTGGTGCTCATCCTGCGCATCATGGCCGAGCGGCGCCGCGCCGAAGAGGTCTTGAAGCAATCGCAGAAGATGGAAGCCGTCGGTCAGCTCACCGGCGGCATTGCCCACGACTTCAACAATCTGCTGACCGCGATCATCGGCAACCTCGACATGATCCACGCGCGTGCCGCCGGCGACGAACGTCTGCAGCGGCTCGCGGCCAATGCGCTCGAAGGCGCTCGTCGCGGGGCCAAGCTGGCTGCGCAGCTGCTCGCGTTCTCTCGTGAACAGCGCATGGCGATTCGCCGGATCGATCTACAGCGGCTATTGAACGGCATGAGCGGGTTGCTCGCGCAGTCCGTCGGACCTGCCATCAAGATCGAGATCGCAATCGACCCCGACGCCACTTCCGTCGTGAGCGACGCCAATCAGCTCGAGCTTGCGCTGCTCAATCTGGCCGTCAACGCGCGCGATGCCATGAACGGCGCGGGCACGCTCACCATCACCGCCCGCCCGGTATCGGGCGAACAACGGGGGCTGGCACCGGGCGATTACGTCGATATCGAGGTGCGCGACACCGGTTGCGGCATGCCCGAAGAAGTGCGCTTGCGCGCCATCGAGCCTTTCTTCACCACGAAGCCGATCGGCCAAGGTACGGGGCTCGGTCTCTCGCAGGTCTACGGCGTCGTGCGCGAGAGCGGCGGCACGCTCGCGATCGACAGCGCCGTAGGAAAAGGCACGACGGTGCGTCTGACGCTGCCGCGCGCGTGCGAGAGCACTTGGGTGCCGTCCACGCGACCGCACGCACACGAATCGCCGGCTGCCTCCGGGGAGGAGGCAAGCGTGCGCGTGCTCGTCGTCGACGACGATCGGCTCGTCCGCCGCTTCATGACCGAGTCGTTGCGCACGCTCGGCTATCAAGTCACGGAGGCATCGGAAGGCAACGCCGCAGTCGAGCTGCTGCACCGGCAAGCCTTCGATGTGCTCATCGTGGACTTCGCGATGCCCGGCATCAACGGCGCGGAAGTCGCGCGCATCGCCCGCGATCTGCAGCCTGAGCTGCGCATTCTCATCGTCTCGGGCTACGCCGACAGCAACGCGCTGCGTGCCGCGGTCGGCGACGCGCCGCAATTGCGCAAGCCCTTCGATATGGCGGAGCTGCAAGCGGCCATGAAGGAGCTGCTGATCAAGCAAGTCGCCTGAGCGCGCGTCCCGCCGCTGCGGTAGCATTGCCGCTCGTTTCATTCGCCGCACGCTGCGGTCACGCCGCGTGCGCCACGCGTCGTTCGAACTCAGCACCATGCCCTATACGTCCCACGAATCGGAAGAAGCCGTCGTCCTCGAACCCGCCGCGCCTGCCACCTCCGCGGTCATCTGGTTGCACGGTCTCGGCGCGGATGGCTACGACTTCGTGCCCATCGTGGAGGAACTCAAGCTTTCTAGCGCAGTGGCGGCACGCTTCGTCTTCCCGCATGCGCCGCAGCGCCCGGTCACGATCAACAATGGCTATGTCATGCGCGCCTGGTACGACATTCGCAGCTTCGAGATCACGCGCCTGGAAGACGACGCCGGCATTCGTGAATCGGAGCGTACGGTGCACCGCTTCATCGAGCGCGAGCTGGCGCGCGGCGTGCCGGCGAGCGCCATCGTGCTCGCGGGTTTCTCCCAAGGCGGCGCGATCGCGCTGCACACGGGCCTGCGATACGGTCAGACGCTTGCGGGCATTCTCGCGCTGTCGACGTACCTGCCCCTGCGCGACACGTTGGCGCAGCAGGCTGCCGAAGCCAACCGGCACACCCCGATCCTGATGTGCCACGGCAACTTCGATCCGATCGTCCCGCCGCTCGCGGGCCGGCTCTCGCACGATCTGCTGAGCGGCATGGGCTACCCGGTCGAATGGAAGAGCTACGCGATGGAGCACCAGGTATGCATGCAGGAGATCGCGGATATCGCCGCGTGGCTCGAGCAGCGGCTGGCCGGCCCCCGGTAACCCGGGCGGCGCCCGGGCCGTAACGGACGCTTTGCGACGAGGCGTGCGCCCGAAACGGCGGACGGAAACCTATTCCGTACGCCGACGCTTACAGTGTGGTACTCAGGAGCTTCTTGCCCGAAGCGGCCGAGCCGAGCACAGCGCATGACCCTGCCCGATCTCAAGAAGAATCGCGACCTCTTGTTCTGGTCGTTGCATGCCGTCGGCTGGACGGGTTACGCCTTTTCGCAGTACCTCGGCGCGCTGCTCTACGGCAAGCCGATCGCCTACACCCAGGTCATTCTGATCACGACGGTGTGGGGCCTCATCGTGAGCGCGCCGCTGCGCTACATCTGCCGTTGGCTGTGGGGACGGTCCCTCAAGGTCATGGTGCCGGTTGCGCTCGCGGTCGCCTACATCGATGCGCTCGTCTGGCGAGTCGGCGTCAATTGGGCGTATCAGCGGTACGACCCCTCGAAGCAGATCGATTACTGGACCGAGCTCTTCAGCGGCGGCATTCAATCGACCTATCTCATCGCGTGCTGGATGGGCCTGTACTTCGGGGTGCGCTACTACGAATCGATGCAGCACGAACGTGAAGCGGCGCTGCGTGCCTCGGCGCTCGCGCAAGAGGCGCAGCTCAAGATGCTGCGCTACCAGCTCAACCCGCACTTTCTGTTCAACACGCTCAACGCCATCTCGACGCTCATTCTCGACAATCGCAATTCGACGGCGAATGCAGCCGTCACCGGCCTGTCGGAGTTCCTGCGCTATACGCTCGATCAGGATCCGATGAAGAAGGTGACCGTCGCGCAGGAGATCGAAGCGCTCGACTTGTATCTCAACATCGAGAAAATGCGCTTCGGCGAACGGCTGACCATCGAATTCGCCATCGAGGACTCGGCGACCGACGTGCTGATGCCGAGCCTGCTCTTGCAGCCGCTCATCGAGAACGCGATCAAGTACGCCGTCTCGCCGCGCGAGGAAGGCGGACGCATTCGCATCGGCGCGCACGTAACGGGCGGCATGCTGCAGCTCGAAGTCGCGGACGACGGGCCCGGCCTCAAAGACACTTCGCGCATTCAAAACGGCCGCGGCGTCGGTATCCGCAACACTTGCGAGCGGTTACGCGTGCTCTACGCCGAGCGCGGTCAGGTGAGCGTGACCAACACCGAGCCGGGCTTGCGCGTCGCGCTTACGTTCCCCGTCGAGCGGGCCGCGCGCGGCAGCGCGCCTGCGACCCCCGAGCGCAATCCATTCGAAACGTTGTCCCGCAAGGAGCTCGCCGCACGCACGATGGAGCTGAGCCAGCGATCTTGAAGCGACGCGGCGACGAATCGAGGTATGGATCATGGCTGACACACCGATTCGCGCGATACTCGTGGACGATGAGGAGCTCGCACGGCGCGGCATCCGCCTGCGGCTGCAGAAACATGCCGACATCGCCGTCGTTGCCGAATGCGGCAACGGCCGCGAGGCGATCGCCACGATCACCAAGGAAAAACCGGACCTCATGTTCCTCGACATCCAGATGCCGGGACTGTCGGGATTCGACGTGCTCGCGCGCGTGCCGCACGAGCTGCTGCCGATGACGGTGTTCGTGACCGCGTACGATCGTTACGCGCTCGATGCTTTCGAAGCGCAGGCGCTCGACTATTTGCTCAAGCCGATCAACGATGCGCGCTTCCTGCAGGCGCTCGATCGGATCCGCGCGCACTGGGAGCAGCGCACGGCGCTCGCGCAGCGCGAGAAGCTCATGCAGCTCATCGCGGCCACTCAAGGAAGCGGTGCGCTCGATCCCAACGTGCTCAAGGAGCAGCTCGGCGCGACGGTCGCCGTCAAGCGCTATCCGCAGGTGCTGCCGATCCGCGATGAGTCGGGCACGGTGCGGCTCGACGTGCGTTCGATCGACTGGATCGATGCGGCCGGCGACTACATGTGCGTGCACGCCGACGGGCGCACCTACGTGCTGCGCGAGACGATGAAGTCCCTCGAAGCCATTCTCGATCCGGAGATGTTCCAGCGCGTGCACCGCTCGACGATCGTCAACGTCAATCGCGTGCGCCGCTTGCGTCCTCACACCAACGGCGAGTACTTCCTCTCCCTCGACAACGGCCAGGAAATCAAGCTGAGCCGTTCGTACCGCGATCGGGTCGATCAGCTGCTGCAGCGGCGTTAGCGTCGCGCGCCGCAGGCGATGTCGCCGCGGTTGCGCGCCGCGTCGCTGCGCGTTCGGCCCAAAGCGGGTGAGTGAACACGACGAGGAGCAGGATCGCGACGCCGACGTAGAAACTCACCCCAAGCTCGCGCTGTTCACCGAACAGCAGGATCGCGAGCACGATCGAATAGATCGGCTCCAAGTTCACGGCGAGCGCCGTCGAGAATGCACTGAGCTGTTTCAGCGCGACCAACGACAAGGCAAACGGCAGCGACGTACAGCCGAACGAAAGCACGAGCAGCAGCAACGCATCGCGCCATTCGGGCACGACGAAGAGCGGCGTTCCTGGAAACAAGCCGCTCGCCGCGGTGAGAAAGAGGGCGCCGGCGCCCATCTCGATGCCGGTGATCGTCAACACGGAGGAGCTTGCGATGTAGCGCTTGTTCAAGGAGCTGAAGACGGCGACGAAGAACGCCGAGAGCACGCCGACCGCAATACCGAGCCGCATGCCGCTCGGCGTACCGCCCACTACCAAGGCAACGCCCGGAATCACGGACAGTCCGAAGAGCAGCTCGGTCATGTCGAAGCGGCGTCGCACGACGAGCGGTTCGACGAACGCGATGAACACGGGCGCAAGGGCCATGCAGGTCGCCGCCACCGAGGCGTTCGACAGCTTGATCGACGCATAGAACGTCAGCCAGTGCAACGCGACGATGCAGCCGATGCCGCAGAAGATGAAGATCAGCTTGCGGGTCATCTCCCGCAGCCCCCGCCAGAAGGCCTTCACGAGCAGCAGCGATCCGCACACGACGAGCATGCGCCACCACACGAGCGGCAGCGCAGCGAGCGAGATCAACTTGCCGAGGATCGCCGTGAATCCCCACAAGAGCACGCAGAAGTGGATCTGCAGGAGCGCACGACGACGAGCAGCATCCATGGTCAGGGTCGACCCGATGGTTTGACGAGGCGCAGGCGAGGGGGCGATGCAACCGGACGAGCCCGCCACGCTGAGGCGAGCGGCCCGATGGATCAGGCGCCGGCGACCGTGGCCGTCATCGGCTCGGTCTCGCAGCCGCGCGGTCGCCTCGCCGATGCATCAGTACGACTTCGCCCAGACGACGCGCTGTGCGCTCGGCTTGCCGGTGAACGGACAGATACCGGGCTCGCCCTTCTCGAGCGGAATGCAGCGCACGGTCACGCCGAGATCTTCCTTGATGCGCTCTTCGAGCGCGACCTCGCCGCTGAAGTGCGTGAGCGCAAAGCCGCCGTGAATCGGCGTCGGCGCATTTTCCGGCGCGGGCGGGGCGGTGAAGAAGTCGTAGAAATCCTCTTTGCTGTCGATCGTGTGCGTATGTTGTTCGCGGAAGGCTCGCGCGCGCGCCAGCAAGCTATCCTGGATCGACTGCAAGAGCTCGGTCACCGTCGCCACGAACTCGCTGCGCGGGATGCTCTGCTTTTCCTTCGGGGCGCGGTCGCGCCGACCCATGAAGACGGCATCCTTCTCGATATCGCGCGGTCCGATCTCGAGGCGCACCGGCACGCCCTTCTTGATCCAGCCCCAGACCTTCTCGCCGCCGCGCTCGTCGCGGTCGTCGACGGTGACGCTGAGCGGACGTTCCGCATAGCGCTTGGCGCGCAGCTCTGCCGCAAGCGAGTTGCAGTACTCGAGCACGCGACCACGATCCTGCTCGGAGCGATAGATGGGCAGGATCACGATGTGCGTCGGCGCAAGCCGCGGCGGCAGCACGAGGCCATCGTCGTCGGAATGGGTCATCAACAGCCCGCCGATCAGGCGCGTCGAGCATCCCCAGCTCGTCGTCCAGGCATATTGATGCACGCCGTTCTGGTCGAGGAACTGGATTTCGCTCGCGCGCGCGAAGTTCTGTCCGAGGAAGTGGCTGGTGCCGGCCTGCAGGGCTTTGCGATCCTGCATCATCGCCTCGATGCAATAGGTGCGATCGGCGCCCGGGAAGCGCTCGCCCGCCGTCTTCTCGCCCTTGATCACGGGCATCGCCATCCACTCTTCGGCGAACTTGGCATACACATCGAGCATGCGCATCGTCTCTTCGAGCGCTTCTTCGCGCGTCGCATGCGCGGTATGGCCTTCTTGCCAGAGAAACTCGGCGGTTCTGAGGAACATGCGCGTGCGCATCTCCCAGCGCACGACATTCGCCCATTGATTGATGAGCAGCGGCAGATCGCGATAGCTCTGCACCCAGCGTGCGAACGCATCGCCGATGATCGTCTCCGACGTCGGACGCACGACAAGCGGCTCATCGAGCTCGCCGGCCGGCACGAGCTTGCCCTCTGCGTTTACCTGCAAGCGATGATGCGTGACGACGGCGCATTCCTTCGCGAATCCTTCGACGTGCTGTGCTTCCTTCTGCAGGAAGGAGAGCGGAATGAACACCGGGAAGTAGGCGTTTTGATGGCCCGTCGCCTTGAACATGTCGTCGAGCACGCGCTGCATGTTCTCCCACAACGCGTAGCCCCACGGCTTGATGACCATGCAACCGCGTACGGGCGAATTTTCGGCAAGATCCGCCGCGCGAATGACCTGTTGGTACCACTCGGCGTAGTTCTCTTCCCGGGTCGGGCTGATGGCAGTCCTCGGCGTGGTGCTCATTCTCGTCAATCGGGGGTCAAAGGGGAAAAAGGAAGCGAATTACACCAGATTTCAGGTCCGTTCGCCTGCCGGTCCGGGCGGCGAACGCTGCGTGTGGCTCGAGCCGGCGACCGCAGGCCGCCGTTAGCGCACGTCGACGACGATGACGCTGACGTTGTCCCGCCCGCCTTCGGCTAGCGCCGACTCGATGAGCGCGTCGGCGCAGGTGGCTGGATCGCCCTCGGCCAGCAGCTCGGCGATGCGGGTATCGCCGACCTCGTGCGTCAGCCCGTCCGTACACAGCAAGTAGCGATCGCCGCGCTCGATGCGGTCGCGGTGCACATCCAGCACGAGCCGCCCGTCGCCACCGACCGCGCGGGTGATGGCGTGATGCGCCGCTTCGTCGCTCTGGAGATTGAGCTGTGCGGCGATCGTGTGATCGGTCGTCAACCGGTCGAGCTGGCGGGCCCGCAAGCGGTAGACACGGCTGTCGCCGGCCCAAATGGCAGCGCATTGATCGTCGTGCATGGCAAGCACCGCCACGGTGCTGCCGCTCACGACCGGATCGAACACCCGGGTGGCCGCCTTGTACAGCTTGAGATTGACGGCCTGCAGCCGTGTCCGCACAGCGGCGATGGATTCATCGAGCGTTGCGCCCGCACTCAGATCCGCCAGCGCTTCGCACACCATGCGGCTCGCGACATCGCCGTCGCGATAGCCGCCCATGCCGTCCGCGACGACCCACAGACCGGACGCATCGAGCGCGAGAATTGCGTCTTGATTGGTGGGCCGCACTTTGCCGACATGCGTGCGCCCAGACGAGACCCGTTCGAATGCGGCTCCTTGCTGGGTCTGCTTCGTCATGGCGCCGATCGCAAATCAGGGCCGCGCGCGCCGGCCGGCAACGCTCACCAAAAGCGAACACGGCCTGGCTGCTGTGGTAGTGTCTCCGCCGACAGTCGCTGCGATCGCAGCGTGCCCGCGCGGTCGATCCTCCGCAGGATCGGCCGACCCGCGCCGGCCGGATCCTCGATCCGCCACGATCGCGAACGGCTTGGGCGCCCTGCGCTCTTGCACGTCTTGGATGCGAGCGGCTTGCAGGGTGAGGGTCATGGCTTCATTCGCCCGATCGTGCCAACGTGTGGCTCATTATTGGTCGACGCCCGCTGATCGATGGCCGGCAGCTGCGCAGGCAAGGCTGCTCCAAGCCATTCATACAATGGCCGCAAGCTTCGCAGCATCGGCCGAAGGTGCGCAAGAACCCTTTTTGCGCGGGCGGGCGCTGCGGTGACTGACAGACGGCATTTCTCAAGCGCTTTGGTTTCGCACGGTCCATGAAACGCCTTCTCCTTATTATCTGTACGCTCCTGCCCTTTCCTGGCGCGCTCGCTGCCGAGCCGCTCGTCACCGAAGGCTTCATCAACGCGCCGCTCGCGGACGTTTGGCGGCTCTTCACGACGGCCGACGGCCTGGTGCAGACGGGCGCCGTGCGGGCGGACGTCGAGCTGCGTCTCGGCGGAGCGATTCGGCTCAAGCACGCTGCGCGGAACGGCCGCGTCGACCTCGAAGCCTACGAGATCCTCGCCTACGAACCGCAACGCATGCTCGCCCTGCGCCTGACTCAACCGCCGGCCGGGTTTCCCGACAAAGATGCCATGCAAGGGCTCTGGACCGTGATCTATTTCACGCCGTCCGGCCAAGATATGACGCACGTTCGCGTTGTCGGGCTGGGCTACACGGACAGCCCCGGATCGCAAGCCGCGCGTGCGTTCTTCGAACGGCAGACACGCGATCGGCTCGATCGCATCGCGAAGCCCTATTGGCCGCAATGCGAACTGTGCAAACGCGAAGCGGAGGCGCCTGAATCGTGATTCGGGCCTAAAGCACGTGCCGGATACGAATGGATCGTAAGTACATCGAAAGCGAGCGCATCGTCGAGCGTTATCTCGCCGGTGAGCTGACCGTGCGCGAGGCGCGCGAGTTCGAGAAATACTGTCTGGAGCATCCCGAGCTGCTCAACGAGCTGCCGATTCCGGTGCGGCTCAAGGCGCGGTTGTCGCGACGTCCGGCCGACGACAGCGAAACCGGCATCTTTCAAACGATTCCATCGAGCACCACGCGCGCCGCGGTCGAGGCTGACGACGACGATCTGGAGGATGACGACGATGTGCCGGCACGTTCGCACGGCGCGGGCGGCGTGCACCGTGGCTTCTTTTTCGCCGTTGTCATCGCACTGCTGGCCGCGCTCGCGGGCCTGGTCATGTATGCGCTGCGTGCGAACGAGCTCGAGCAGCAGCTCAGGACCGCCGAGCGACGCGCCGAGTCGCAGCGGATGCAGGCGCCGGCCAGCGTACAAACGTACCGCCTGCGTCCGGTACGTGGACGTCCGGCCGAGCCGACACTTCACCTCGGCTGGCTCACCCCGCCGCAATTGCTCGAGCTGCACATCGACGTCTCGGAAGGCAGGGCGACGCAATTTCAGATCACGATCGACAATGTCACCGAAGGACGCCTGCTGCAGATCCGCCGGCTGACGCGCGATTCCAATCGCGAGCTGCGCCTGGCGCTCAACTCATCGGCGTTCGGTCCCGGCGAATATCTGTTGCGCCTCGATGCCTACGACTGGCGCGGTCGCACCGAAGAGTACGGCTGGATCCGCCTCGCGCTTCAGTAGCCGAAAGCGCTTTATCCCTTGCGCAGTGTCTCGATCGGCGGATGATCGACGACCGAGCGAGTTGCCAGCGTGCCTGTCACGCCGACGAGCAACGCACCCGCAAGCAAGCCGACGATCCAGACCGTCGGATCGACGCTGTAATCGAGATTGAAGACACGCCGCGCCAGGACATAACCCGCCGCGCTCGCACCGAATGCTGCGAGCGTGCCCGCCAGCAGCCCGAGCGTGGTGAACTCCGCGGCCACGCCTTGCAGCACGACGCGACGGCGCGCACCGAGCGTGCGCAGCATCGCACTCTCGTAACGACGCTCATCGCGCGTCGCTTGAATCGCCGCGAGCAGCACTGCGACCCCGGCGAGCAACGTGAATCCGAACACGTACTGCACTGCGAGCGCCGCCTTGTCCATGACACCGCGCACCTGCGCGAGAATCGCCTCGATGTCGATCACCGTCACTTCGGGAAAGCGTCGCATGAAATCGAGCAAGTCGCGTTTGCGCTCGCGCGGCACGTGAATGCTCGTGATGTACGTGCCCGTTTGATCGTCGAGCGTGCCCGGCGAGAACACCATGAAGAAGTTCGGCCGGAACGTGTCCCATTGCACTTTGCGAAAGCTCGTGACGCGCGCGCTCACGCGCTCGCCCGCCACGTCGTACGTCAATACGTCGCCGAGCTCGAGCCCGAGCGCGCGGGCCATTTCGATCTCGACGGAAACACGCGGACCGCCACCGTCGTCGGGCGTCCACCACGTGCCCGCCACGAGCGTGTTGTCGACTTGTATGTGCTGCGCCCAGGTGAGATTCGCCTCGCGCTCGATGAATTCGCGGCCGCGATCCGTCGGCAACTCGATCTCGCCGACGGGCCGCTCGTTGATCTCGACGAGGCGCGCGCGCACCATCGGAACGAGCTCGGGCGGCGCAAAGCCGCGCTCGGCGAAGAAGTCGCGCACGTCGGACGCCTGCTCCGGACGGATATTGATCATGAACTGATTCGGCGCGTCGGCAGGCAAGCTCGCGCGCCACTCCTGCATGAGATCGCTGCGCACGACCGCAAGCAACAGCAGCACCATGAGCCCCAAGCCGAATGCCACGACTTGAATGACGCTGTCGCGACCGCGCCTTGCGATGTTCGCGATACCGTAGCGCCACGCGACGCCGACGCTGCCACGCAATCGTCCGAGCGCCAGCACGAGCAGCGCACCGGCGCCGATCAACGCGGCGAACGTAACGAGCGTGCCGACCAGAACGACGCTGAGCAGCGCGAGGTCGCGCACGAGCCAGCCGAGCAACGCCACCAGTGCCGCAATCGCAGTGCCGTAGACGGTGACATAGCGCAGCGGCGGCGGCTCGAGATTACGACGCAGCACGCGCGCGGGCGGGACGAAGCGCAGCTGCAAGAGCGGCGGCAAAGCAAAGCCGACGAGAATCGCGAGCGCGGTGACGAGCCCCAGGCCGGCGGCGCTCAACGACGGCGGCGGTAATTCGCTGCGCACGAGATCCTTGAGCAGATAGGCGATGCCGTGTTGCGCGCCGAAGCCGAGCGCTGCGCCGACGATGCTGGCTGCGATCGCGATCATCGCAAGCTCGAGCACAGTGATCGCCAGCACGAGATTCTGCGAAGCGCCGATGCTCTTCATCAGCGCGGCGGTGTCGAGATGCCGCGCTACGTAGCGCCGGGCAGCAATGGCGACGGCAATCGCAGCCAACAGCAATGTCACGAGCGCAGCGAGATTGAGGAATCTTCCAGCACGCTCGACGGCGGAACGAATCTGCGGACTCGCATCGTTGATGTCGGCCAGCCGTTCGGTCGGTTTCTTGCGGCTTGTGAGCAGCTCCTTGAAAGCGCCGACCGCGGCACGATCGCCGGCAAAGAGCTGCACGTAGGAAACGCGGCTGCCTTCTTGGATGAGACCTGTGGCGGCCACATCGTCCAAGCGCATGAGCAGCGTCGGCGCGAGATCGACGAATTGCGAGCCTTGATCGGGCCGATAGTCGAGCACGCGCGTGGCCACGAGCTCGGCATTGCCGACCTGAATGCGCGCGCCGATGTCGATGTCGAGCTGCGCGAACAGGCGCGCGGCGAGCCAGGCTTCGCCCGGACCGGGAATGCCTTCGGCCGCCTGCGCCGGCGCAAGCAGGGTCGGCGCCACTCGCACCTGACCGCGCAGCGGATAGCCATCCGACACGGCGGTGATCGCGCTCAATGCCGTCGCATCGCCGTGCATGACGACGCTCGGGAAGGTGGCGAGCTGCGCGCTCTCGAGCCCCGCTTCTTGCGCAAGGCGCAAGTAATCGTCCGCAAGCGGCGAGCGCGATTGCAAACGCAGATCCGCCGCCAGCACTTCGCCTGCCTGCCGATCGACGGCTTGTTGCACGCGGCTCGTGAAGAAACCCACCGCCGTCAATGCAGCGACGGCCACCACGAGCGCCAGCATGAGCACGCGCAGCTCGCCCGATTTGCCGTCGCGAACGAGCGCAAGCAGGGCAAGGCGCAGCGCTTTCATGCGACCAGTCGTCCGGCTTCGATGCGAATCGTGCGCTCGCAACGCCGCGCGACCGCCGGATCGTGCGTGACGACGACGAGCGTCGTGCGCGAGGCGGCGTTCAGATCGAACAAGAGCTCGATGATCCGCTCGCCCGTAGCGGCATCGAGATTACCGGTCGGCTCATCGGCGAACAGCACGGCCGGGCGCGTGACGAATGCGCGCGCGATCGCGACGCGCTGCTGCTCGCCGCCCGAGAGCTGACGCGGATAGTGATGACGTCGCGCCGAGAGATTGACGGCCTCGAGCGCTTCGGCCGCCGCTTCGCGCGCATTCGGCTTGCCGGCGAGCTCGAGCGGCAACATCACGTTCTCGATCGCCGTGAGCGCCGGCACCAGATGAAAGCTCTGGAAGACGAAGCCCACGTGGTTCGCGCGCACTTGCGCACGACCATCCTCGTCGAGTGCCGTGAGCTCGCTGCCATTGAGCCACACGCGTCCGCTCGTCGGCTCGTCGAGCCCGGCGAGCAATGCGAGCAACGTCGACTTGCCCGCACCGGATGCGCCGATGATGGCGACGCTTTCGCCCGGCGCGACGCTCAGGTCGACACCGGCCACTATGGTCAGTGTTCCCTCGGGACTGCTAACCTCTTTGGTGACTTTTTCGGCTCTGAGTACCGGTTCTGCGATGTGCATGTCGATGCTGACGTTCCCGCGAGGGCGAATCGCGATCATCGGGCTCCTGTTGCTCGGACTGTTCCTGAACGCGCTCGTTCATGCCCGAGCCGCAGCCAATGAGCCTACCATTTTGATCCTCGGCGACAGCCTGAGCGCCGGTTACGGCGTCGATGCGAAAGCGACGTGGGTTGCATTGCTCGAACGCAGGCTGGCAGAGGAAGGGTACGAGTACCGAGTCGTGAACGCCAGCGCGAGCGGCGAGACGACCGGCGGGGCGAGGGCACGCCTGCCGCGCGCCTTGGAAGTGCATCGCCCGAGCGTGGTGGTCTTGGAGCTTGGCGGCAACGACGGTCTGCGCGGCCTGCCGCTCGGCCAGATCGAGGCGAATCTGAACGAGCTCATCGAGCACTCGCGGGCGGCCGGCGCGAAAGTGGTGCTGCTCGGCATGCGCATTCCGCCGAACTACGGCGCTGCGTATGCGGAGCGCTTTCACGCGCTTTATCGTACGCTGGCCGAGAAGCATGGCGTCGAGCTCGTGGACTTCTTCTTGGAAGGCGTGGCGCAAGACGAATCGTTGATGCAGGACGACGGCATTCATCCGTCCGCTGCCGCGCAACGCAAGCTGTTGGATAATGCGTGGCCCGCATTGCGCGCCGCACTCGATAAATAGGCGACTTCGTCAGGGGGAGCTCGTGGAGAAAATCTGGCTCAAGAACTATCCGCCCGGCGTGCCGGCCGAGATCAATCCCAACGAGTACAACTCGTTGGTGGAGATGCTGGATGAGAGCTGCCGGCGCTTCGCCGACTGCCCGGCGTACACGAGCATGGATACGACGATCTCCTATGCCGAGTACGACCGACTCGCGCGCGACTTTGCCGCCTGGCTGCAAAAGAGCGCGCGTCTCAAGAAGGGCGATCGCATCGCGATCATGCTGCCCAACGTGCTGCAGTATCCGATCGCGCTGCTCGGCGCGCTGCGTGCCGGGCTCACCGTCGTCAATACCAATCCGCTCTACACCGCGCGCGAGCTCGAGCATCAGCTCAAGGACTCGGGCGCCAAGGCGATCATCATTCTCGAGAACTTTGCGCACGTGCTCGAGCAAGTGATCGCGCACACCGAGCTCGAGCACGTGCTGGTGACGGCCGTCGGCGACTTGCTCGAGTGGCCGAAGTCGACGCTCGTCAATCTCGTCGTGCGCCACGTTCGCAAGCAAGTCAAGCCTTGGTCGCTGCCGCAGGCGATTTCCTTCAAGGACGCACTGACCGAAGGCCGTTATCTCAAGTTCGATCCGGTGCCGCTCGGGCACGAGGATCTGGCGTTCCTGCAGTACACCGGTGGGACGACCGGCGTGGCCAAGGGCGCGATGCTCACGCATCGGAACATGGTCGCCAACGTGCTGCAGTCGGCCTCGTGGATCGGCACGAGCTCGCGGCCCGGACGCGAAACCATCATCACTGCGCTGCCGCTTTATCACATCTTCGCGCTCACCGCGAACTGGAGCGTGTACATCAAGTTCGGGGCGCACAATATCTTGATCGCCAATCCGCGCGACTTTCCGGCCTTCGTCAAAGAGCTCAAGAAGTACAAGTTCAGCTACATCAGCGGCGTCAACACCCTCTTCAATGCGTTGCTCAACACGCCAGGTTTCGCCGAGCTCGACTTCAGCGAGCTGCGCATCACGCTCGGCGGCGGCATGGCCGTGCAGCGCTCCGTCGCGGAACAGTGGAAGAAGGTGACGGGCAACGTGCTCACGCAGGCGTGGGGCCTGACGGAAACATCGCCTGCCGCCTGCATCAATCCGTTCTCGCACGACTACAACGGCTCGATCGGCCTGCCGATCCCGTCGACGGAGATCAGCATCCGCGACGATGCCGGCAACGAACTGCCGCTCGGCGAGATCGGCGAAATCTGCGTACGCGGCCCGCAAGTCATGCGCGGCTACTGGAACCGTCCCGACGAGACGGCGAAGGTGATGTTCGGCGATTGGCTGCGTACCGGCGACATCGGTCGCATGGACGAGGAAGGTTTCGTGTACATCGAGGATCGTAAGAAGGACATGATCCTCGTCTCCGGCTTCAACGTGTATCCGAACGAAGTCGAAGCCGTCGCCGCGACGCATCCCGGCGTGCTCGAAGTCGCCGCGGTCGCTCAGCCCGACGAGCATTCGGGCGAAGTGGTCGTGCTGTTCGTCGTGAAAAAGGATCCGAACGTCACCGAGCAGCAGATCATCGATCACTGCCGCAAGGAGCTCACGGGCTACAAAGTGCCGAAGCGCGTGTACTTCAGAAACGAGCTGCCGAAGACGAACGTCGGCAAGATTCTGCGGCGCGCGCTACGCGAAGAGCTGCGCAAGCAAACCGCAGCGGCCTGAGCGACTCAGACGCCGCGGTGATACTGCGGGCTGAGCTCGTGAACTGCGGCGATCATCGCGCCGGCGTGTTCGGGCGGCACGGCAGGATGGATGCCGTGCCCCAAATTGAACACGTGCCCGTGACCGTGGCCGTAGCTCGCGAGCACGCGCGCTACTTCCTCGCGAATGCGTTCCGGCGAAGCGTACAGGCAGTTCGGATCGAGATTGCCTTGTAGCGCAACGCGATCGGCCACCGCGCGGCGCGCATCGCCCAGATCCGTCGTCCAATCGACGCCGAGCGCATCGCAGCCTGTCTCGCTCATCGCCTTGAGCCACGCGCCGCCGCCTTTCGTGAACAGAATGATCGGCACGCGTCTGCCCTCGTGCTCGCGCGTCAGGCCCGCAACGATGCGCTGCATGTACTCGAGCGAGAAGGCGCGGTATTGCGCCGGCGTCAGCACGCCGCCCCACGTGTCGAACACCATGATCGCTTGCGCACCGGCGGCGATCTGCGCGTTGAGATAGTCGCACGTCGCCTGAGTGAGGAGCGCCAGCAGCGCATGCAGCGTCGCCGGCTCGTCGTACATCATGCGCTTGATGATCGAGAATTCGCGCGAGCTGCCGCCTTCGACCACGTATGTCGCCACCGTCCACGGACTGCCGGCAAAGCCGATCAACGGCACGCGCCCGCCGAGCTCGCGGCGAATGAGCCGGACGGCATCCATGACGTAGCGCAGCTCGACTTCGGGATCGGGAACGCCCAAACGCTCGACGTCGGCGCGAGTGCGCACCGGGCGAGCGATACGCGGCCCCTCGCCAGTTTCGAATTCGAGGCCAAGTCCGAGCGCATGCGGAATAGTCAGGATGTCGGAAAATAGGATCGCGGCATCGAGCGGATAGCGCTCGATCGGCTGAAGCGTGACCTCGCAGGCCAGCTCCGGCGTCATGCAGAGCTTGAGGAAGCTGCCGGCGCGCGCACGCGTCGCGCGGTACTCGGGCAGATAGCGGCCCGCCTGTCGCATCATCCAAACGGGCGTCCGTTCAACCGGCTGGCGCAACAGAGCGCGCAGCAGCAGATCGTTCTTGAGCTGGGACAAAGGAACTCCTCTCGCGAGCTGTCGCGGCGACATTGTCGCACTTGCCGCCGCCGTCGTCTCAACTGCGCTTGGCGGGATCGAATAGGCGCTCGTATTCGCCGATGGCGTAGCGGTCGGTCATGCCGGCGATGTAGTCGGCGACGGCACGTGCACGGCCGGCCTCGCCAAGTTGGCCTTCCAGCTGCCGCGCAGCGGCGTGATGTTCGGGCGGCAAGAGCTCGGGACGCGTGAAGAACGCATCGAACAGGCCGCGGATCACTTGCTGGGCCTTGTTCGTCATTCGCAGCACGCGGTAGTGACGATAGAGATGCTCGCGCAGGAAGCGCTTGAGCTCCAAGTGCTCTGCGGCCACTGCGTCGCTGAAAGCGACCAGCGGTGTCGGTAACGCTCTGACCGCTTCGATGTCGGCGGGAGCGGCGTCGCGGATGCGACGCGCGGTCGTCTCGACCAAGTCCAAGACGACATGGTTGATCATGCGCCGCACGATCTCGTGGATCAACCGGCGTCCTTCCAAACTGGGATGAGCGCTCGTCACGGCGCGATGCTGCCGCGCGAAGAGCGGCACATCGACGAGATCCTTCAGCTCGATCAAGCCCGCGCGCAAGCCATCGTCGACATCGTGGTTGTTGTAGGCGATCTCGTCGGCAACGTTGGCGATCTGCGCCTCGAGCGAGGGTTGCCGCCGTTTGATGAAGCGCTCGCCAAGCTCGCCGAGCTGGCGCGCGTTCGCGAGCGAGCAGTGCTTGAGGATGCCCTCGCGGGTCTCGAACGTGAGATTGAGCCCCGGAAACTCCGCGTAGCGCTCTTCGAGCTCATCGACCACGCGCAAGGATTGCAGGTTGTGCTCGAAGCCGCCGTACGCGCGCATGCACTCGTTGAGCGCGTCCTGTCCTGCATGACCGAACGGCGTGTGGCCGAGATCGTGCGCGAGACAAATTGCCTCGACGAGCGTTTCGTTCAACTGCAGCGCCCGTGCGATCGTTCTGGCAATCTGCGCGACCTCGATGCTGTGCGTGAGCCGCGTGCGGTAGAGGTCGCCCTCGTGATTGACGAAGACCTGAGTTTTGTAGACGAGCCGGCGGAAGGCGTTGGAATGAATGATGCGGTCGCGGTCGCGCTGGAACTCGCTGCGCAGCCCAGGCGGCGGTTCCGGATAGCGGCGGCCGCGCGTCGCCGCATCGTGAGCGGCGTAAGGCGCAAGAGAAGCAGCTGCGGTCATGGCATCGAATTCGCCGGCCGTTTCAGTCGAAATGCTCTGCGAGCGTAGCCGCTAACGTTTCGCTTGGATAGTCGCCGACGACGTCGGCGCGCCCGAGCGCACGCAGCAGCACGAGCCGCACGCGCCCGTCGAGCACCTTCTTGTCCATGCCCATGAGCTCGCGTGCCTTGGCTGCGCCGATGCGCGGCGGCTCGGTCGGCAAACCGAAACGGGCGATCAAGCGCACTGCACGGTCGCGGTCGGCCTGCGAGATCCAGCCCAGGCGCGCGGACATGTCCGCAGCCACCGCCATGCCAGCGGCGACGGCTTCGCCGTGAAGCCAGGATCCATAACCGGCAGCGGCTTCGATTGCATGCCCGAAGGTGTGGCCGAGATTGAGTATGGCGCGCAAGCCGCTCTCGCGTTCGTCCGCCGCGACAACTTCGGCCTTGATCTCGCACGAGCGGCGCACGGCCTGAACGATGGCCGGCTCGTGCCGCGCAGCCAGCGCGTCGGCTTCGCGCTCCAGCCAATCGAGGAACGCAGCGTCGTAGATGAAACCGTACTTGACGACTTCCGCGAGCCCCGCGCGGTATTCGCGATCGGGCAGCGTGCGCAGCGTGGCGATATCGGCAATTACGCAACGCGGCTGATGAAAGGCGCCGATCATATTCTTGCCTTGCGGATGATTGACGCCGGTTTTGCCGCCCACCGACGAGTCCACTTGTGCGAGCAGCGTGGTCGGCACCTGGATGTAATCGATGCCGCGCTGATAACACGCGGCCGCAAAGCCGGTCATGTCGCCCACCACGCCGCCGCCGAGCGCGATCATCGCCGCATCGCGATTCAGACGACCTGCGATGGCCGCATCGAAGATGCACGAGACCGTGGCGAGGGTCTTGTGCTCTTCGCCATCGGGCAGGATAACTTCGTGCACGCGTCGCGAGCCGAGCGAACGTTTGAGCGCTTCGGCGTAAAGCGGCGCCACCGTGGCGTTGGAAACGATGAGCACGGTGCGCGCACGCACATGCGCGTCGAGGAGCGCAGCGTCCTCGATGAGGTTCGAGCCGATGATGATCGGATAGCTGCGCTCGCCGAGCGCAATGTCGATGCGTTCACGCGCGCTGGAAGCGCTCGTCGTCACGATAGCTCCTTGAGTTTCTGAACGATCTCGTCCGCCACCGCACGCACTTGCCGGCCGTCGGTGGGCACGGTGATGTGCGCAATCGATCGATAGAGCGGTAGACGCAACTCCATGAGCTCGCGCAGCTTCGCCGCCGGATCCGCGGTGAAGAGCAGCGGGCGCTGCCGGCTGTGGCGCGTGCGCTCGAGCTGCTGTTCGACGCTCGTATCGAGAAAGACCACGCGCCCGCGCGCGGCGAGACGCTCGCGATTCTCGGGCAGGAGCACGGCGCCGCCGCCCGTCGCGAGCACGATGCCCGACATGCGCGTCAGGGAGTCGATGGTATCGCGCTCGCGCTCGCGAAAACCGCTCTCGCCCTCCTTCTCGAAAATGTAGGGGATGTCGACGCCGGTGGCTCGCTCGATCTCGGTATCGCTGTCGTAGAAATCGAGCCGGAGCAGCCGTGCGAGCAGCTTCCCGACGGCGGTTTTCCCAGACCCCATGGGTCCGATGAGGAAGACGTTGAGGGTGTGATCGACCGAGTGCATGAGCTTGGCGGCACTATAAACGAAAGCGGCCGCCCGGAGGCGGCCGCTCGTTTCCGATCTTATACCGACCGAGGGTTAGTACAGGTTGGCGCCCTCGCGCAGAATGCGCGGGGTCACGAAGATCAGGAGCTCGTCCTTGTTGTCGGTGCGACTCGTCTGCTTGAACAGCCGACCGAGCACCGGCACGTCGCCCAGCACCGGCACCTTGTTCACGGCCTCGCGACGCTCCGTCTCGAGGATGCCGCCGAGCACGACGGTCTGACCGTCGTTCACGAGCACTTGCGTGACGATCTCGCGGGTGTCGATGCTCGGCACGAAGCCGCCGGTGGCGCTCGGCACCATCTGACCGACACTGTCCTTCGAGATGGTGAGGTCGAGAATCACGCGGTTGTCCGGCGTGATCTGCGGCGTCACCTTCAGGCTCAGCACCGCCTTCTTGAACTGCGTCGCCGTGGCGCCGCTCGACGCGGACTCCTGATACGGAATCTCGACACCCTGCTCGATCGTCGCCTCGCGCGCGTTCGCCGTGATCAGGCGCGGCGAAGAGATGATCTCACCGCGACCCTCGGCCTGCGCGGCCGACAGCTCCAAGTCGACGATGTAATCGGAGTCGAGCAGCGTGAGGGCGAGGCGGCCCGCCGGGTTCTGAACCGGCAGATTGACCATGTAGCGCGTATCCGGATCGCCCTGGATGAAGCCAGGCGTGCCGCGCAGGTCAGGACGCGCACGCGTGAGGACGTATTCATCATCCTCGGTCACGTACGGGCTGCCGCCGATGATGCCGCCGCCATCGCTGCCGCCGTGGTCGAACGCCGCGGTGGTGCCGAAGCGCACGCCGAGCTCGCGGCTGAAGTCGTCGTTCACGATGACGATGCGCGCCTCGATCATGACCTGCCGCACCGGGATGTCGAGGGTCGACACCAGGCGGCGGATGTCCGCCAGACGCTCCGGGGTGTCCTGGAGCAGCAGCGTATTTGTACGCTCGTCGATCGCCACGCTGCCGCGCTCGGACAGCAACGAGTTTGCAGAACCCGACTTAATGAGACGAGCCAAGTCGCTCGCCTTGGCGTAATTGACCTGCAGGTACTCGGTACGCAGCGGCGCAAGTTCCTGCACCTGCGCGCGCGCTTCGAGCAGCTCGCGCTCGCGAGCCGCGATCTCCGCCGCCGGCGCGACGTACATGACGTTGCCCTCGCGGCGCATGTCGAGACCCTTCGTGCGCATGACGATGTCGAGCGCCTGATCCCACGGCACGTTCTGCAGACGCAGCGTCACGTTGCCGCTCACCGAGTCGCTGATGACCATGTTCTGGCCGCTCGTGTCCGCAAGCAGCTGCAGCACGGCGCGCGTTTCGATGTCCTGGAAGTTGAGCGTCAGGCGCTCGCCGGTGTACTCGCGCTCATCCTGCAGCTCGGGCGGGAGCTTGACGACCGGCTTGACCTCGATCGTGTAGACGTTGTCCGACTGATAGGCGAGCTGCTCATAGTCGCCCGTGGCGGCGATCACCAGCCGCGCGCCATCGGCCACGCGCATGACGTCGATCGTATTGACCGGCGTCGCAAAGTCGGTCACGTCGAGCCGCTGCTGCAACGATTCGGGGAGCGAGGTCTTCGCGAAATTGACGATGATGCGCCCGCCTTCCTGGCGCAGATCGGCAGGCGTGCGCGGATTCGACAGCTCGACGATCACGCGTCCGGAGCCATCGCCGCCACGACGGAAATCGATGTTCTCGACCACGTTGACGCCGCCGACGGCGCGCGTAGCGCGCTGTGCCGGTTGCGCAGCGGCAGCGACTGCCGTCGTCGGTGCAGCAGCACCCGCGGCGCCGCCGACGCGCACGACGATCGTGTTGCCGCGCACTTCGGTTTCGTAGGGCACCAGCGTATCGACGTTGAGCACGACGCGCGTGCGGCCGTTGGCTTCGGCGACGTTCACGGTGTCGACGACGCCTTGCTTGACGTCGATGCGGCGCGAGGACATCGCGACTGAGGTATTCGGCAAATCGAGCGCAATGCGCGCCGGGTTATCCACGGTGAAGGACAGCGGCGTGGGCGCCTCGTCGCTCAAGCGCAAGGTCAGCTGCACGTTGTTGCCGGTGAGCGGCGTGGTCTCGATGCCTTCAAGCCGGTTGGTCTGCGCATGCACCTGCGCTCCAAGGAAGAGCGCGGCAAGAAATAGCGTGATTCCTTGAATCGGGTGCGAACGCCCGCTGCGCAGCAGTGTCAGAGGCTTCGTGAGGATTGAGCACGACATTCTTGATTACTCCCTGGAATCACTCGGTCAGCGCCAGCGCAGCTGGTCGCTCGATGTAGCCGCCGAGACCATCGGGCACGATCTCGATAATGGAAATTCGGTTGCTCGTGATGCTGACGATGCGGCCGTCGTTCTGTCCGATGTAGTTACCCGGCAGCACGCGGTGGACGAGACCGTCCTTCCCCTGCACTAGGCCGTAGTTGCGGCCCTGCAGCTGCAGCGTGCCGACCATGCGCATCGTATCGAGCGGGAATTGCTCGAGGAACTCGCGCGGCCGCTTGGCATCCGGACGCACGGCGTTCGGTCCATCGCCGCGCACGGGCGCACTCGGCACGAACGGCGAGCGCAGCGAGCTCGCCTGATAGGTGAAGGCCTCGTACGGCTTGATCTCCGGGAGCGGTTCGATGCGCTCGCCGGGCCGGTTCTTGATGTCCGCGACCTTCTGCCGCAGCTCGTCCATGTCGCTCGCGCAGCCGCCGACTAGAAGCAGCGCTGCGATGAGGAGCGGAGTCGATCTGATGGTTTGCATGGCTGTTCGGTTTCGTGCTTAGCGCCAAGAGCAGCGTGCGTCAGGTTTGCTCTTCCTCGTCCAAGTAGCGGTATGTCTTCGCGGTCACATCGATCTGCAGCTCATCGATACCGCTCGTCTTGCCGACGGGTTTGATCTCGACATCGTGCAACGTGACGATGCGCGGCAACGCCGCGATGCCGCTCACGAACGCACCGATCGCATGGTACGTGCCGGTCAGCCGCATCTTGATGGGCAGTTCGGCATAGAAATCCTTGTTGATCTGCTGGTTCGGCTGAAACAGCTTCTGATCGAGCCCAGCGCCCGCGCCCTGCTGCGAGATGTCGGTGAGCAGGCTCGGCACTTCGGTCTGATTCGGCAACTTACGCAGCATCGCGCCGAAGGACTGCTCCATTTCGGCGAGCTGCGCCTTGTAAGCATCCAGGTTCGCGGCCTTCTTTGCCTTCTGCTCGAGCGTTGCGAGGAGCTGCTCCTCTTGCGCGCGCGCCGCATCGAGATCGGGCTTTTTCGGCTTCCAGGCCAGGAAAGTCGTCAGCACGATGGCGGCAATCAGGAAAATCAAACCGATGGCGCCGAAGCGAATCGGCAGCGGCCATCGTCCCGGATCGTTCGGGTCGATGTCTTTGAGCTGTTCGAGAATGCTGCTCATCGCGACTTACCTCTGTTGAGGCCTGGCTGCCCTGGCCACCGTATCCGTCTCTTCGTCGTTCTTCGGCAGCAGCGCGTTCTCTTGAACGACCGTCAACGTGAACTCGGAACCGGCGTCGCTCGCACCCTTCGTCTCGAGGATGGTGAGCGCCGGATCGGCGAACCACTCGGAGGCATCGAGGTTGCGCATATAAGATGCGACGCGCGTGCTCGACTGGGCGACGCCCTTGATCTGGATCTTGCGATCGGTCTGCTTGATTTCGGTCAGGTACACGCCGTCGGGCAGCGTACGCACGAGCTGATCGAAGACATGCACGATCTCGGGGCGGCTGCGCTCGAGCTGCTCGATGACCTGCATGCGTGCCAGCAGGCGCTGCTTCTTCTGCTCGAGATCGAGGATCTCGGTGATCTGCTTGTCGAGATTGGCGATCTCGGTCTTCAGATAGTTGTTGCGCTCGTTCTGATTGTCGATGGCGTTCTGCATCTGCAGGTTGACGCCAAAAGCGATGATGCCCGCCAACACGAGGGCTGCGACCACGCCGAGACCGAATTCCTGCCGGCGACGCTTACGCTCGGCTTCTCGCCAGGGAAGTAGGTTGATTCTTGGCATGTCAGTCGAAGCTCCTCAGTGCCAGACCGCAGGCAGTCAACAACGCGGTGGCGTCCTTCTTCACGGCCTGAGCCTTCGCCTTTTGGCTGATCTTCATCTGCCCCAGCGGATCGCCGCGCACCGCCTCGATGCCCACGCGACTCTGGATCATTTCCGCTGCGCCCGGGATGTTGGCGCAGCCGCCGCAGACGAGAATCTGCTCGGGCTGCTCGCGACCGGCGCCCGAGGCGAGGAAGAACTGCAGCGAGCGGCTCACCTGCTGGCACATGTCGTCGATGAAGGGGCCGAGCACCTCGGATTCGTAGTTACCGGGCAGCCCGCCTTCCTTCTTCGCACGGCCCGCTTCCTCCATGCTGAGGCCGTACGTGCGCATGATTTCTTCGGTCAGCTGCTGGCCGCCGAACGCGAAGTCGCGCGTGTAAATGACCTTCAGGTCGCGCAGCACACTGAAGGTCGTGCTGCTCGCGCCGAAGTCGACGACCGCGATGACGCGACCGAGGCCGCCATCGGGCATTTGATGCGTCAACAGACGACAGGCGTTCTCGAGGGCGAACGCTTCGACGTCGACGATGCGCGCCGTGAGCCCGGCGGCTGCGCAGGCGGCGACGCGCTGCTCGACGTTCTCCGAGCGCGTCGCGACCAGGAGCACATCGAGCATGTCGGGGTCCTTCTCGGACGGGCCGATCACTTCGAAGTCGTAGCTCACCTCTTCCATCGGGAAGGGGATGTACTGATCGGCCTGCAATTCCACCTGCCCCTCGAGCTCGTTTTCGCTCAAGGTGCGCGGCATCTGGATGATCTTGGTGATTGCGGCATCGCCGCTGATGGCAACGGCTGCGTCCTTGGCGCGAGCGCCCGAGCGCTTTACTGCGCGCTTGATGGCCTCGCCGACCGCGCTGGCATCGACGATCGCCTTCTCGTTGATCGAGTTCGGCGGGGTCGGCTCGGCTGCGTACGCCTCGACGCGATATTGACCGCCGCTCATGCTGAGCTCGATCAGCTTCACCGACGACGTGGTGATGTCCAAACCGATCAGCGGTCGGGATTTGGCGGTAAACAGCACGCTAGTTCCTCTTCTGGATCAGACACTTAGGTCACGATCAGAGATCGGGCACGAAACACGAGCGGCAACTATATACAGCGGTGAGTTAAGTTGAATGTGAGCAGCCTCACGAAATACCATCGCGGTATTCCCCGCAGAAAAGGCCTTTTTTCCCGTCGAACTGCACATTCCCCATTCCCGCCGCAGCACAACGAGCTTGTCTTTCAGAGCCTTGCGCTACGCTGCATGGCCGGCCGTAGCTCGTTTATGTCGTAATCGCGGAACGACTGTCAGGGCCGAGTGACCAATGCTCGTATCATCCGCCCGCGCTCGTTCTTGTAAGGTGCCCGACGCAAGCTTGCGCGGACGCACCTTCCGTTTTCGAGGAGACACTCGGAACGTAGGCTACTATTGCACAAGGTATTTTTACGAGGCAAGGACTTAGGCTGTTTTTCTATCATGCGTTCTCATCTGCCATCTGCAGCGCGGCTCATGCTCGCGGCCCTCATCCTCGTCGCGGGCACCCTGACCCTTGCCCTGCTCGGTGCCTACCAATACTTGCGCCCGGCCCTGCCGGACGTCTCGACGATCCGCGACATCCGGCTGCAGGTGCCGCTGCGTGTCTATAGCCGTGACGGCAAGCTGATCGCGCAATTCGGCGAGCAACGGCGCATTCCGCTGCCTTTCGACGCCCTGCCGAGCCAGCTCGTCAATGCCGTGCTCGCTGCCGAAGACGACCGCTTCTTCGAGCACAGCGGCATCGACTATGCGGGCCTGCTGCGCGCGACGGTTCGTCACCTCATGTCAGGCGAACGCAGCGAAGGCGGCGGCACGATCACGATGCAACTCGCACGCGGCATCTTCTTGAGCCCCGATAAGACCTATCGCCGCAAGCTGCAGGAGATCTTCCTGGCGCTGCGCATCGAGCGCGAGTTGACCAAGCAAGAGATCCTTGCTCTCTACATGAACAAGATGTTTCTCGGGCAACGCGCTTACGGGGTCGGCGCAGCCGCCGAGGTGTATTTCGGCAAGACGGTCGATCAGCTGACTCTGCCCGAAGCCGCGTTGATTGCAGGCACGTTCCGCCTGCCCTCGCGCGACAACCCAGTGGCCAATCCCGATCTTGCAAGACAGCGGCGCGCTTATGTGCTCCGGCGCATGCGCGAGCAACGCTATATCACGCAGGAAGAGTACGAGACGGCGCTCACCGCACCAGTCGAGTCGAAGCTGCACGGCCCGGCTGTCGAAGTCGATGCGCCGTACGTCGCCGAAATGGTGCGCGCGGCCTTGCTCGAGAAGTACGGCACCGATGCCTATACCGCAGGCTACGAAGCAATTACGACGATCGACAGCCGCTTGCAGCAGGCCGCCGTCATGGCCCTGCGCGCCGCCTTGCTCGACTACGATCAACGCCACGGCTATCGCGGACCCGTCGCGCGCGTACCGCTCAGCGACAATGCAGGCGAAAAGCAATGGAGCGAAGCGCTCCAAGAATTCACCTCGCGCGCCGGCCTCGAACCGGCACTTGTGGTGAAGGTCAACGACAAAGACGCGCTCGCTTATTCGCGCACGCACGGGCGCATCGCGCTGCGTTGGGAAGCCATCAGCTGGGCGCGCGAGCCGCGCCCCGATGGCAGCGTCGGCCCGGCGCTGCAACGCGCAGGCGATGTACTCAATGTCGGCGACGTCATCTATATCGCACAGGAACGCAGCGGCGCGTGGCGCATGGTGCAGATTCCCGAAGCGCAGGGCGCGTTCGTGGCGCTCGATCCGCAGGATGGCGCGGTCGCTGCGCTCATCGGCGGCTTTGACTATTACTCGAGCAACTACAACCGTGCGGTGCAGGCACGACGTCAGCCGGGCTCGGCGTTCAAGCCCTTCTTGTACTCGGCGGCGCTCGATCGCGGTTATACGCCCGCGAGCATCATCAACGACGCACCGCTCGTCATCGAAGACGCCTCGCTCGAGTCGAGCTGGCGGCCGCAGAACAACACGCGCGAATTTCGCGGTCCGATGCGTCTGCGTGAAGCGCTCGTCCGCTCGCGCAACCTGGTCTCGATTCGCGTCATGCACGCGCTCGGGCCTGCGTATGTCACGCAGTTCATCTCGAAGTTCGGCTTCGCGGAAGAATCGCTGCCGCGCAACTTGTCTTTGGCGCTCGGCACCGCGCAGGTCTCGCCGCTCGAGATGGCGCGCGGCTACGCGGTGTTCGCCAACGGCGGCTTTCTGGTCGAGCCGTACTTTCTCGAACGCGTGATCGGCCCCGACGGCACCACGGTCTTCGAAGCCGAGCCGCTGTTCGTGTGCGCGGAGTGCTTGGAACCGGGAACGAATTCATCCGATACGAGCGAAGGGCCGTTCGAGACGCCGATCGTGACCGAGCCAACCGACGAAGCGCGTTGGGGCGGCCTGACATATCTCGATCCGCAGCGGCTCGCGCCGCAGGCGATCTCGCCGCAGAACAGCTATCTGATGCGCGACATGATGAAGGACGTGATCGCTCGCGGTACGGCCGTGCGTGCACGGCAATTGAACCGCGGCGATCTAGCCGGCAAGACGGGCACTACCAACGATCGCCGAGACGCGTGGTTCTGCGGCTTCAATTCGCAGCTCGTCGGCGCGGCGTGGGTCGGTTTCGATCAAGAGCGTTCGCTCGGTCCCGGCGAAGAAGGCAGCCGCACCGCCTTGCCGATGTGGATCTATTTCATGCGCGCGGCGCTGGCCAATGTGCCGGAAAGCCGCGTACCGCAGCCGCCGGGACTGGTCTCGATGCGGATCTCGGCGGAGACGGGTTTGGCCGCCCGTCCCGGCGATCCCAACGCGATCTTCGAGACCTTCATGGCCGGCCATCTGCCGCCGGAAGCGCCCTCCGACGGTTCGCTCGCCGCGCCGTTCGATATGGACGCGGGACAATCGCAGAGCGACGAGTCGCTCTTCTGAGCGCGCCTGCGTGTACGGCCGGTCGGCAACCGCGTTACTCTGCAGCGAGCTTCGACAGGGGAGTGCCCGTATGAGCAAGCGAATGAACCCGCGCGCAGAACAGCTGCGGCGCGCACTTGCACAGGAAGCGGCGCGCATCATGTCGGAGCAGGGGATCGACGATTTCGGTCTCGCCAAGCGCAAGGCGGCCGAGCGGCTCGGCGCGACCGACATTGCCGTATTGCCCAAGAACACGGAGATCGAAGAGGCGCTCGCTGCGCATCATCGGCTCTTCGAAGCCGACAAGCACTCCTCGACGCTCACCACGCTGCGCGAGACGGCGCTACAGGCGATGCGGCTGCTCGAGCGCTTTCAACCTCGGCTCGTCGGGCCGGTGTTGAGTGGCACCGCTTCGGCACATTCGGAAGTCACCCTGCACTTGTTCGCCGATGGGGCGGAGTCGGTTGCGCTCCATCTCATGGAGTTCGGGATCCCGCATCGCATCGGCGAGCGGCGGATGCGCTACGAACCGGATCGGCAAGTGACCTATCCGGTCGTGCAGTTCGTTGCGGGGGAGACGCCCATCGATGCGATCGTCTTTCCGCTCGATGGAATTCGCCAGTCGCCGTCGAGTCCCGTCGACGGCCGACCGATGCGGCGGGCGAACGCCGCAGAGCTCGAGTCCTTGCTCGCCTCCGAAACGCACGAGCGGCTCTACTGAAGCGCTCGGCGTTCGGACGCGCGCGCGGCATCAGCCGCGCTGCGAGATTTCCACGTAATCGCGCTTGGCCGGTCCGGTGTAGAGCTGGCGCGGGCGCGAGATCTTCATCGAAGGATCGGAAATCATCTCCTGCCAGTGCGCCACCCAACCGACGGTGCGCGCAATCGCGAACATCACCGTGAACATCGACGGCGGAATGCCGATCGCGCTGTAGATGATGCCGGAGTAGAAATCGACGTTCGGATAGAGCTTGCGCTCGATGAAGTATTCGTCCTTGAGCGCGATTTCCTCGAGCTTGAGCGCGAGCTCGAACAGCGGATTGTCGGCCTTGCCGAGCTTGGCGAGCACCTTGTGGCACATGCCGCGGATGATCGTCGCGCGCGGATCGTAGTTCTTGTACACGCGATGGCCGAAGCCCATCAGCCGGAAGTTGTCGTTCTTGTCCTTGGCGCGCGCGAGGAACTTCGGCACGTTCTCGACCGTGCCGATCTGCTCGAGCATCGTAAGCACCGCTTCGTTCGCACCGCCGTGCGCCGGGCCCCACAGGGCACTGATGCCCGCGGAGATCGCCGCGTACGGATTGGTGCCCGTGCTGCCCGCAAGGCGCACCGTGGAGGTGCTCGCGTTCTGCTCGTGATCGGCGTGCAGGATGAAGAGCAGATCGAGTGCCTGCGCCACCACCGGGTCGACGTGATACGGCTCGCACGGCACTGCGAAGAACATGTGCAGCAAGTTCGAGCAGTAGTCGAGATCGTTGCGCGGATAGATAAACGGCTGGCCGATCGAATGCTTGTAAGCCGCCGCCGCGATCGTCGGAATCTTCGCGATGATGCGATGAGCGAAGATCTCGCGATGGCGCGGATTATGGATGTCCATCGAGTCGTGATAGAACGCCGCCATCGACGCGACGACGCCCGACAGCATCGCCATCGGATGCGCGTTGTGCTGGAAGCCGTTGAAGAAGCGCAGCAGCGATTCGTTGATCATCGTGTGGTACTGAATCGCGTGCGTGAATTCGGCAAGCTGCGCTGCCGTCGGCAGCTCGCCATTGATCAGCAGGTACGCAACCTCGAGGAAGTTGCTCTTCTCGGCGAGCTGCTCGATCGGAATGCCTCGATGCAGGAGCACGCCGTTCTCGCCGTCGATGTAGGTGATCTTGCTCTCGCACGAGGCAGTCACCATGTACCCGGGATCGAATGCGAACATCCCGTGGTCTTTCGCCAATCTGCCGATATCCAGGACGTCAGGACCCAGTGTGCCGCTCTTGACGTCGACCACGGTCTTCTTCCCGGTCGCCAGATTCGTCAGTTCAAACTTTTTCTCGGACATGCGTGTGTTCCAGCCAAAAGTGATGCGAAGCAGCGCTGGCTCGTCGCCGCGGCTCAGCCACGATCTCGAAGCTATCGCTCGGTGCGGCTCGCCGGCAGCGAGAGAGGTCCGCGATACGACGAAGCGCGCGATGCGCTGCCGCCGAGCAGGCTGTCGGCTCGCAAGCGAGCCGCGCCCGAAACCGCGGAGCTGCCCTCCAACGCGCCCCCGCGAGGTGGAGGCGCAGACTTACACGATGAGCCTAACGAATCAAGCGCGCGAAGGTGAGTCACTCGATGATCTTGATGAGCTGCCCTGGCTTCGGCTCCTTGTCGGGATAGAGGTCATTGAGCAAGCGGAGCGTCTCGACCGGATATTCCTTGATCGGCGAGGACTTCGCGAGATCCGCGATCCGCGTGTTTTCGGTCGCGCGGATGACCCGGATTTTATACGGCTCGGCGAGCGCGAACTCGTTCTGCCGCAGCCGGCGGAACGTATTGATCGTCGACGTAAACAGCGGATCTGCTGCAGGAACGCTGCTCGAAGCCTTGCTTGCTCCGGCAAAAATATAAGCAAGATTATTGTGGTAAATAACCGTGTAGCGCGCCGGCGCCACACCGAAGGGCGTCTTGGCGGCCCGCACGACCGCGGTGTGACCCTGCAAGCCATTCACCTCGATCGCCTGGGATTGACTGGCCGTGCCGCTGCCGACGAGCAGCCGCGACAAGAGCTCGCGCGGCGCGGTATTCGGCGGCGGTGCCATCGTCTGCATCTGCAGAATGCTGTCCTTCTGCGGCGAGACCGCCACGAGTCGATCGGCGAGGTTTTCGATCGTCCAGCCGGTGGGGAAGGCGAGCGTGATGCCGAGATCGGCGTGATAGAAGCGGTTGCCCCTCAGCACGCCCTGCGCGCGGCTCGTACCGAACGGTAGCCCTTGGATCGCCTGCAGGAAGCGCTCGCGCCCCGGGTCCTCTTGCCGATCGCCGGCGCGCAGCTTTTCGGCGGCTCTGACGACTTCGCGCAGACGCTGATCGTTGTCCGGGTGTGTCGAGAAGACGCCGTGATAGACCCGTGGCTCGCGCTTTTCGACACGTGCGCGCTGGATCTCGAAAAGCTCCTGATTCTTGAGCAGCCGCACCACGTCGATCATGTGATCGGGGCTCAAACCGACGCGCGCGAGGTATTCGGCGCCGAGCCGATCGGCTTCGAGCTCCTGTTCGCGGCCGTAGCCGCGGATGAGCGCCGCTCCTGCGTAGCTCGCGAGCCCCGCGAGATCGCCGCTGCCCGTGAACACGCCCACCGCGGCAGCGCCGATATTGGCGAGCGTCGATTGGCTCTGCTGGCGAACCGGATGGCGCGCGGTCACATGGCCGATCTCGTGGCCGAGCACTGCCATGAGCTCCGCCTCGGAGTTCAGAAACGCCAGGATGCCGCGCGTGATGTAGACATAACCGCCGCCCGTCGTGAAGGCGTTGATGTCCTGACTGTCGAGCACCGTGAAGGTGTATTGCAGCTCGGGGCGATGGCTCAGCTTCGCGACGCGCTGACCCACCTCGTTCACGTACTGCTGCAGGCGCATGTCCTGATAGGGACCGCCGTACTCCCGGAGCAGCAGCGGATGCACTTCTTTGGCGCGATTGATCTCACCCGTCTCGGATTGCAGGACAAGGTCGGGCCGACCGGTTACCGGGTTCATCGCGCAGCTCGACAACCCGACGCAGGCGGCGGCGATGGCGAGAGCGTGGCGGAGTCGTAGTCTCGGAATCATGGCAGCGACCCGTTCGCAGAAGGCCTCCGATCCCTTGGCACACCGCGGAATGGTGCCTGCACGTGGGTGCACGTGCAATTTCGCGCGGCCCGCGCATGGCGAAGGATTGGACCAGAGGCAGGATGAACTGCTGCGGAACGCGCCTTGCGCGCGTGTCGCAAGGAATGCTGCGCGCAAAAACAAAGGCGCCCAGTGGGCGCCTTCGTTGCAAGTCGTCGCGTGACGCTCGAGTTAGCGAGCGTACTTCTTGCGGAACTTGTCGACGCGTCCGCCGGTGTCCACGATCTTCTGCTTGCCCGTGTAGAACGGGTGGCAGTTCGAGCAGACTTCGATCTGCAGGTCGTGACCGAGGGTCGAACGGGTCGTGAAGGTGTTCCCGCAGCTGCAGGTCACCGTGATCTCTTTGTATTCGGGATGAATGCCGGCTTTCATGATGATGCATCCGAGCGCCGGAGCGCCCCTTCCGGAAAAAGGCGCGCAGTGTAGCCGCCGATTGCGCCGCCCGCAAGGCATGGACGAAGCCCTACGCGGGGCCACGTTGGAGGATCACGAGGATGTAGGGGTTATCCACAAAAGCTGTGGATAACTGTGTGGATGACTTGCGGCAAATCGGCCCTGAAATGCTGTAATGCCGCGAGATCGTCAGATTGGTCAAATTTTCACCAGGCCATTTCTACCTTTTCAATCAATAAGTTACAGAGGCCTCCTGAAGCGCCTCTTGTGATTTTGTCATCAACTAGGCGTCGGCGTGAAAAGAGTTCCGCGATGTGCATAACCCGCGCGGAGCGGAACACACGCAAGCCTTCGTGCCCACAAGGTTTTGTGCGCTCGTTCACAAAAAGCCCGCGCCGCGACGCCGGTCAGTGGCTAGAGAAAGAGCGCCTGCAGGTCGTTCAGAAAGCGATAGCCGAGCTCGGTCGGCCGCCACGCCCCCGCAGCGTCCCGCTCGAGCAGCCCTCGCCCGCGCGCCTGTTCGAGCGCCGGGAGCACGGTCGCGAACGGTTGCCCGGTGCGGGATTCGAACTGTGCTGCGTCGAACCCCTCCCGCAGGCGCAGGACGTTCAGCATGAACTCGAACGGCACCTCGCCAGGCGGCACGACATGCCGCTCGTCGCGGCGATCCGGCGCGCTTTCGAGATAAGTCCGCGGCTGTTTCGTGCGCGAGGTCCGGAGCACGGTGCGCTCGGCCACGCGCGTCAGCTTGCCGTGCGCGCCCGCGCCGAGGCCGAGGTAGTCGCCGAATCGCCAATAATTGAGGTTGTGCACGCTGCGTCGCCCGCCGCGGGCGTACGCAGATACTTCGTATTGCTCGTAGCCAGCCTGCGCGAGGCGCTCCTGACAGCGCAGCTGCATTTCCCACGCCGTGTCCGCATCAGGCAGCGGCGGCGGGCGGTGATAGAACACGGTGCCCGGCTCGAGCGTGAGCTGATAGTGCGAGACGTGGCTCGGCGCGAGCGCGAGCGCGGCCTCGATGTCGGCCAGCGCCTCATCCACGGACTGCCCCGGCAGCGCATACATCAGGTCGAGATTGAAATTATCGAGCCCGCAACGCACGAGCTCGTCGACGGCGCGTGCGATGTCATGCGGCTCGTGAATCCGGCCCAATGCATGCAGATGCCGCGCATTGAAGCTCTGCGCGCCGAGCGACACGCGATTGATGCCGGCGGCACGATAGTCGGCGAACATGCCGCGCTCGATGGTGCCGGGGTTCGCTTCGAGCGTGATCTCGGCGAGCGCATCGACAGGGATCGACGCCCGCACGCGCTCGAGGAAGCGCGCGATCTCAGCGGGCGCAAACAGACTCGGCGTGCCGCCGCCGAAGAAGATCGAAATCAGCGGGCGCTCCTCGGCAAGCGGCAGATCGCGCATCAGATCGTCGATGAGGGCATCGACGTATTCTCGCTGCGGTAAGCGGGCAGGGGCGGCGTGCGAATTGAAATCGCAGTAAGGACATTTGCGCACGCACCAGGGCATGTGCACGTACAACGCGAGTGGCGGCGCGACCAGCCGCGGCGCCGCAAGCGGCGCCGTGCTGCGCTCCTGCTCGCGTGTTGGCACGCTCATCGTGCGACGTCGCTCGATCGAACGATTCCAGCGCGTTGCAGCTGCTCGACCAGCTCGCGCAACGCTTTGCCACGATGGCTGATCGAATTCTTCTCTTCGGCGGAAATCTCCGCTGCCGTCAGGCCGCGCTCCGGCAGCTCGAAGATCGGGTCGTAGCCGAAACCGCCGTTGCCGCGCGGCACGTCGATGATGCGCCCCTCCCAACTTGCCTGACACACGAGCGGAAACGGATCGGTGTCCCAGCGCATGAACACGAGCGCGCAGCGATAACGCGCCTGCCGCGCTGCGAGCGGTACGCCGCGCAAAGCTTCGAGGAGCTTGCGGTTGTTGGCTTCATCGCTCGCGCCTTCGCCGGCATAACGCGCCGAGAAAATGCCGGGCGCGCCCTTGAGCGCATCGACTTCGATGCCCGAATCGTCGGCAATCGACGGCAGCCCCGAGACGCGCGCTGCATGGCGCGCTTTCAAAATCGCGTTCTCGACGAACGACAATCCGTTCTCTTCGGCCGACTCGCGCGTGAACCGCGATTGCGGCAAGAGCTCCACCGCAAAGGGTGCGAGCAGCTCGCGCAGCTCCCGCAACTTTCCGGCGTTGTTGGTGGCGAGCACGATGCGCATCGGCGCTCAATCCTGCGCGAGCGCTTCGAGCTGCTTGGCCTGCAGCAGGCGAATGCCGTTCGCGGCCAAGTTGAGCAGCTCATCGAGCTCTTCGCGACGGAACGCATGCCCTTCGGCCGTGCCTTGCAGCTCGATGAAAGCGCCGCCGTTGTTCATCACGACATTCATGTCGGTCTCGGCTTCCGAGTCCTCGGCATAGTCGAGATCGAGCACGGGTATCCCCGCCCAAATGCCGACCGAAACGGCGGCTACCTGACCGTGAATCGGATTCTCGCGCAGCACACCGCGACGGATAAGCGTGTTCACCGCATCGCACAGCGCGACGTAACTGCCCGTGATGGCCGCGGTGCGCGTGCCGCCGTCGGCCTGCAACACGTCACAATCGAGCGTGATGGTGCGCTCGCCGAGCGCACTCAAATCGACGACCGCGCGCAACGCGCGACCGATGAGGCGCTGGATTTCGAGCGTGCGTCCGCCCTGCTTGCCGCTCGCCGCTTCGCGCTTGGTGCGCGTATGGGTCGCGCGCGGCAGCATGCCGTACTCGGCCGTCACCCAGCCACGTCCCGTGTTGCGCAGGAACTGCGGGATCGTCTCTTCGACGCTGGCCGTGCACAGCACGCGCGTGTCGCCGAACTCGATCAGAACCGAACCTTCGGCATGGCGGGTGAAATGGCGAGTGATCTTGATCGGGCGCAACTCGTCAGGTGCGCGGCCGCTCGGTCGTTGCTTCATGGTCGTCTCGCTTCGGAAAGCGCCCCGATGTCGAGGGGGCGCGACAAGGACTCAACGCGCGGGCAGCGTGGTGCGACTCAGTCGCCGAGCCAGCGCAGCACCGCGGCAGAGCTATTGTCGCTGAATGGGGCAGAGGCCTGAACCGCTCGTCGACCGAGCGCTTCCAGCCAGGCACGCAATTGCTGCGAGTCGTCGCGGAAGAACGCCGCGATGTCCGAGTCACGTAGATTCGCCCAGATCCCGTCCGTGCACAAAAGCAGGACATCGCCCGGTTGAAGCACACGCCGGGTGCTGATGGTCATCTCGGGAATGGCCGGGTCGCCGCCCAAGCAGCACTCCACGAAATTGCGCATCGGATGGTTGGCGATCTCTTCTTCCGTGATCTTGCCTTCGCGTAGCAGCAGCTCCACGTGGCTGTGATCGCGCGTGCGCTCGAGCACCTGGCCGCGCCGCAAGTGATAGACGCGGCTGTCGCCGATGTGGGCCCAATAGGCGGCACCTTCCTGCACGAGACAGACCGCAATCGTGGCGCGCGGCCGCGTATCGAGCCGTTGCGCGTTGCCGAGGCTTGCCACCTCGTCATGGGCGCGGCTGAGGGACAGGTGGAGAAAACCGAGCGGATCGAAGATGGGCGAAGCGGTCCGGTGGAACGAGTCCAACAGGCTCTTCAGCGCCGTGTCGGCTGCACGGCTGCCGTCGGAATGGCCACCCATGCCGTCGATCACGATGAGCAGAGCTGCCTCGTCGTTCGTGGCGACGGCGACTCGGTCTTGGTTGTCTTCCCGGTCCCCGATCAGACTCAGGTCAGCGTACTCGATCCGCAAGCGCGGGCTCCGGCCGCAAGGGCGATCAACTGTTACACTCTAAGAGGAAGGCGTTGAGGCACCCTGCCGGCATCGGGACCTTCATCGCTTCCCTAATCGACATCTGACGGTACAAATCCCCAGGATCAACGGCAAACTGGCAGCAGATCAGATTATCGTAGCGGCGCTTTATAACACTGGCGCGCGGTCGCAGTTAAGACGGCTTTTGCCTTAAGTCTTCATTGTCCTGGCGCCGCGGGCGGCCCGAATCGTACGGTTGCGACGCAGGCCGCAGTTTTGCGCTCGACGAGTTTCTTGCACATAAGCTGCCGAGAGAACGCTCAAGTCACATGATTCGCAGCATGACGGGTTTTGCTCGCCGCGAACGCCAGGGTCCCTGGGGGACCTTGTCGTGCGAGCTTCGCACGGTCAATCACCGCTATCTTGAAATCGCCCTGCGTCTGCCCGAAGAGCTGCGCACGCTCGAGCACGAGCTGCGGCAATTGATCGGCGGATCGCTGCGCCGAGGCAAGGTCGACGCCAACGTCTACCTCAAGCCTGCCGCCGGCGTGCAACGTGCGCTCGAGCTCGACACGCAGCTGCTCGATGAGCTCGTCGCGCGGATCGACGAAGTGCGCGCGCGCGTGCCGGACACCGCGCCGCTCAGTCCGCTCGAGCTGCTGCGTTGGCCGGGCGTGGTCCGCGAGGCGGAGCTCGATCTGGCGCCGCTCGTCGCGGCGACCGTCGAGCTCATGCGCGAGGCATTGCAGGAGCTCAACGAAACGCGTTTGCGCGAAGGACAGCGCATCCGCGAGCTGCTGCTCGCGCGCTGCTCGACGATGCGCGCGCAAGCGCAGTCGGTGCGGGCGCGCCTGCCCGAAGTGGCGCAACGCGTGCGCGAACGCATCACCGAGCGCATCGCGCAGCTCGGCGTCGTTCCCGATCGCGACCGGCTGGAGCAGGAGCTCGTGCTCTACGCGCACAAGATGGATGTCGACGAAGAGCTCGATCGGCTGGCGGGCCACCTCGATGAAGTCGAAGCCGCCCTCGACTCGGCCGAACCTGCCGGTCGCAGGCTCGACTTCCTGATGCAAGAGCTCAATCGCGAAGCCAACACGCTCTCGTCGAAATCCCAGGACGCGGAGACGACCAAGGCGGCGGTCGACATGAAAGTCACGATCGAGCAGATGCGCGAGCAAGTTCAGAACGTCGAATGACGCGTCCCGATCCGAATGTCTCGATGCCCATGCAACGCGGAAAGTTGTTCGTAATCGCCGCACCGTCCGGCGCCGGCAAGACCTCGCTGGTACGCGCATTGATGCAGCGCATGCCGCAGCTGCGCTTCTCGATCTCGTATACAACGCGCCCGCCGCGCGAGACCGAGCGGCATGGGCACGATTATTTCTTCGTCGATCGCGCCGAGTTCGAGCGCATGGTGGCGAACGGCGAGTTCCTGGAACACGCGCAGGTCTTCGACAATTGCTACGGCACATCGCGCAAGCAGGTCGAGGACATGTTGGCGCGCGGCGAAAACGTCTTGCTCGAAATCGATTGGCAGGGCGCCCAACAGGTGCGCCGCGCGATGCCCGAATGCCGCTCGATCTTCATTCTCCCGCCGTCGCGCGAGGCCCTCGAGCAGCGGCTACGCGGCCGCGCGACCGACAGCGAAGCAGTGATCGCGCGGCGCTTGCGCGACAGCATTGCGGACATGTCGCATTGGAACGAGTTCGATTACGTCGTCGTCAACGACGACTTCGAGCGCGCCACGGCTGACCTCGAAGCGATCACGCAAGGACGCGGCGAGCACTTGACGGCGAGCCGTCCTGAGATACAAACGTTGATCGGTCAGCTGTTGGGTTGAGCGGTCGGGAAGCTGTAACGATTTTGTTGCAGCGCCGAACTTCGCGACGCGCACGGCGACAAATAGGGCAGGCGCCGCACAAGCGGCATTCAGCACAGCAGGGAGTCCCATGGACAAAAAGGCGTTTCTTCTCGCAATGCTCTTCGCCGCAAGCACGCTCGCCCACGGTGCCGAGCCGCCCCGCACCATCAGCGTCACGGGCACCGGCGAAGTTCGCGCCGAGCCCGACCGTGCGATCGTCACGCTCGGCATCGAGTCGCGCCGCCCGAAGCTCGACGATGCCCGTGCCGAAGTCGCCAAGACCATGGATGCCGCGCTCAAGCTCACGCGCGATCTCAAGATCGATCAGAAGCTCGTGCGTGCCACGCGCATCAATGTGCAACCTGAGTACAACTGGGATCAGAACGCGCGCGAGCGTCAGTTGATCGGCTATTACGTGTCGCGGCAGATCGAAGTGGAGCTGCGCGATCTGGACAAGCTGGGCCAGCTCCTCGAGCGTGCCTTCGATCTCGGCATCAATCAGGTGACCGACCCCGTGCTCGATTCGAGCAAGCGGCGCGATCTGGAACGCGAAGCGCTCGCCAAAGCCGTCGAAGAAGCACGTTTGAATGCAGAAGCCGTCGCGAAAGCGTCCGGTGCGCGCCTCGGCGCACCGCGCACGATTGCGGCCAACTCGGCGTACGCCCCGCCGGTGCCGATGCTCAAGCGTGCGGTGGCGATGGCAGCGGAAGTCGATGCATCGCAGACCTACCAACGCGGCGAAATGACCTTCACGGGCAACGTTCAGATCGAGTACGACTTGATTCCGGACGGGGCACGCGCGGAGTAAGGAGTAGACAATGCGGCGGGCTCTGCTGGCGGCGGCGCTCTCGATCGCGTGCGCGGGCGCGCATGCGATCGAAGCCCCCAAGCCATCAGGTGCAGCACCGTCCGTTGCCAACGAGCACGCCGCATCGATCGAGCCCACGGACGAGACGGCCTTCTACGAAAACCTGCAACGCGTCTCGCACTGGCGGATGCTGCGCGGCCTGAACGTGCCGCCGGGCGTCATCGATGCGCTTGCGAAGGGCAACGCGGATGCGGCCATCGCGCTGCTCGGCGATGCAGCCGCCAACGGCAGCGAAGAAGCGAACATTGCGCTCGTGCGCATCCAGCATTGGTGCAGTCGTGTCGTCGCGGCACGCGCGCCCGATCTCGACAAGCAGATCGCGCAGCTTGCCCAGATTCTGCCGCCGCAGAAGGCGGCCCGCGCAGCGGGTGTGTTGCGAGCCGAAGCTGCTTTCATGCCGCGCGCAGCGCAAGGCTGTCGCAACGCGAGCTTCGACTACGAAGGAATCGAGCGCCGGCTGCGCGCCGCGGCGAACGCCGGCCGGCCCGCGAGCGCAACCGAGCTCGCGCAGTTCACGCGCGATCCGCAAACGCGCGACGCATTGCTCGAAACGGCAGCCAAGCAGCAATACGCACCGGCGCTGCATGCGCTCGCGACGCGTCGGCTGATCGAAGTGCAGCGAGCGGAGCGCACGCAAGATGTCGGCTCGATTCGCCTCTATCTCAAACAAGCCGGCGTCAGCATGCCGCAAGCCAAAGTCGATCTCGCCAATTGCATGGCGCTCGGCTGCGATGGTCATCCAGCCGACGCCTCGAGCGCTCAAGCCTTCGGCATCGATGCTGCGCGCGACGGCGAGCCCACGGCGTTCTTCGCCATGGCACGGATGCCCTGGGGTCGGCGTTTATCGCTCGCGCAATTGCTCGCCTGGCAATACTTCGGGGACCGCCTCAACGAGGAGGGTTGCATGGGCGATGCCTATATCGCGCACGCCACCGGTTTTGCCGAGGCGATCGCGACCCTGAGCCGCAACGCCAACGCGCAGCTCATGGAGCAGGCACAAACGTACGCGGAGCGCTTCTGGCGCGACTATGCGCCGCGCGCGATGCGCGAGCAGGGCTGCTCGGCATCGGGCGGCTGACGAAGAATTGAAAAGGGTTACGCGGCGACGCGGTCGACCAGCAGCACCGTGCCGTCCACACCGGTGACGCGGGCCTTGGAACCCGGCGGCAGATTCGGGCCGCGGATCGTCCACTCCCGATTGCCGAGGCGGACGCGACCCGTGCCGTTTTGCAAACCGTTCTCGAGCACCACGATTTGACCGATGTGGCTATGCCCTTGGCGATGGCTTGCCAATGGACTGTTGAGCTCGCGCTGCTGCTCTCTGTACCGTCGCCAGAAGTACAGAGCAAAGACCGTGCAGGCGAAAATTACGAACCACGTCATAGGTGTCGATGAATGTCCCTCTGCGGAACGGGCAGCGCGAGCGTAGCAACCGCGCGCGCCGCAGACGATGAAAGAGTTCACAGGCTTTATCGGCCGTGAATGCGCTGAACTTTATATGGGGACCATCCGCCCCCTGTCGATCCGGGGCTTCCCGCAAAATGAGGCCGCAAGGAGCGGCAAAGGTCGGAATTGTGACGGGACCTGAGCCGACCGGATCAAGGTTAGCTCGCGAGCCGGGCGTCGCGCGAGCCGGCGCGCTTCTTCAAGTGAACCAGCAAGAGCGAAATGGCCGCGGGTGTGACGCCCGGGACCCGCGCCGCCTGGCCCAGCGTCGCCGGACGGACCTGCTGGAGACGCTGGCGAACCTCGGTCGATAGGCCCCGCACCTCGGCATAGTCGAGATCCGGCGGCAGCTTCGTCTCCTCGTGGCGTCGCTGACGCTCGATCTCTTCCTGCTGGCGCTCGATGTAACCGCTGTACTTCGCACGCACTTCGACCTGCAGACGGACCTGTTCGACCAGGCGTTCATCGGCATCGTCCGCCGTCATCCACTGCGGCGCGCCGACCGCCGCCAGCGACGTCAGCGCGGCATGCGAGACCTCCGGCCGGCGCAATAGATCGAACGCATGGCTCGGCCGTGTGAGCTCGCCGCCGAAGACGGCGAGCGCCTCGTCCGGCGTTACGTCATTCGGCTGTACCACGCTCCGTTCGAGGCGCGCGACTTCGCGTTCCGTCGCCTCGCGCTTTGCTTCGAAGAAGCGCCAGCGCTCATCGTCGATGAGCCCGAGCTCGCGTGCTTTGGGCGTCAAGCGGAAATCGGCATTGTCTTCGCGCAAGAGCAAGCGATACTCCGCACGGCTCGTGAACATGCGATACGGCTCGCTCGTGCCGCGCGTGATCAGATCGTCGACGAGCACGCCGATGTAGGCCTCGTCGCGGCGCGGCGACCACGGCGCTGCGCCGCGAATCTTGAGCACCGCATTGATGCCCGCGAGGATGCCTTGTGCGGCCGCTTCCTCGTAACCGGTCGTGCCGTTGATTTGTCCAGCGAAGTAGAGCCCTTCGATGAACTTGGTCTCGAGCGTCGGCTTGAGATCGCGCGGATCGAAGAAGTCGTACTCGATCGCATAGCCCGGACGCGTGATATGCGCGTTCTCGAAGCCTTTGATCGAGCGCACGAGCGCCCACTGCACATCGAAGGGCAGACTGGTCGAGATGCCGTTCGGATAGACCTCGTGCGTCGTGAGCCCTTCCGGCTCGATGAAGATCTGATGCGAGGTCTTGTCGGCGAAGCGATGTACCTTGTCCTCGACCGACGGGCAATAACGCGGCCCGATGCCTTCGATCGCACCCGTGAACATCGGCGAACGATCGCAGCCGGCGCGAATGATCTCGTGCGTGCGCTCGTTGGTCGCGGTGATGTGGCAGACGACTTGCCGCGGATGCTCGCTGCGGCGGCCGAGGTACGAGAACACCGGCGTCGGCTCATCGCCGGGCTGCACCTCCAGGCCCTCGTAGTTGATCGAGCGGCCGTCGATGCGCGGCGGCGTACCGGTCTTCAAGCGACCGACGCGAAACGGCAGCGCCCGCAGCTTCTCGGCCAGTCGATTCGAAGGCGGATCGCCGGCGCGGCCGCCCTGATAATTGGTGAGCCCGATGTGAATCTTGCCGCCGAGAAAGGTGCCGACGGTCAACACCACAGCTCGCGCGCGAAACTCAATGCCGCTCTGCGTGACCACGCCGCGCGCCACTTCGCCTTCGAGGATGAGATCGGCGACCTCCTGCTGAAAGAGCGTGAGGTTGGGCTGGTTCTCCAGCATCGAGCGGATCGCCTGCTTGTACAGGACGCGATCCGCCTGAGCGCGCGTGGCGCGCACCGCGGGACCCTTGCTCGCATTCAAGATGCGGAACTGGATGCCGGCGCGATCGGCGGCACGCGCCATGGCCCCGCCGAGCGCGTCGATCTCCTTGACCAGATGACCCTTGCCGATGCCGCCGATCGCAGGGTTGCAGCTCATCTGGCCGAGCGTTTCGATGCTCTGGGTCAACAGCAGCGTGCGTGCGCCCATCCGAGCGGCGGCGAGTGCCGCCTCGGTTCCGGCGTGGCCGCCGCCGACGACGATGACATCGAAATGGTCGGGAAATCGCATGCGTTTCGTCCGAAAAGCGCGCCATTCTAGCCGGCGCGGCCCGGCCCGCGGAATCAGGCGACGCAGTACCAGGGCGGCAGCCGGCATGGCTCGGCGAGCATGCTCGGCGCGCGCATTGGCAATGCCGTCTGTCTCTATATACAGTACGCCGCCTGCCCCGCCGTCCAAGCCAGCGCATGAACTCAGCCATCGACGAGCCCGTAGCCCCCGCCGAGCAGCTCAATCCCGAGCAGCGTGCGGCAGCCACCTTCGGGCACAGCGTCAACGGCGGCTTCACCGCCGCGCCGCTGCTCGTGCTGGCCGGTGCCGGCACGGGCAAGACGAACACGCTCGCGCATCGCGTGGCGCACCTGCTGTGCGAAGGCGTCGCACCCGAGCGCATCCTGCTGCTCACCTTCACGCGCCGCGCGGCGCAGGAGATGCTGCGGCGAGCCGAGCGAATCGCCGCCGCTACGTTGCGCGCTCGGCGTGCGCAGCGTGCGGTTTCGCTCGATGCGATCGGCGCATTGTGGTCGGGTACGTTTCATTCGATCGGCAATCGCTTGCTGCGCGAGTACGCACACGTCGTCGGCCTCGATCCGGCTTTCTCGATCCTCGATCGCGGCGATGCTGCCGACCTCATCGATCTGGCGCGGCAGGAGCTCGGGCTCGCGCGCAAAGAGAAACGCTTTCCGCGCAAGGACACGTGCCTGGCGATCTATTCCCATCGCATCAACACACGCGGCGATCTCGAGACGACGCTCGCCGAGGCATTTCCTTGGTGCAGCGACTGGACGGAGGAGCTCACCGCGCTCTTTCGTCGCTATGTCGAGATCAAGCACACGCAGCAGCTGCTCGATTACGACGATCTGCTCCTGTATTGGCACATCCTCGTGCAGGAACCGGCGCTCGCCGAAGAAATCGGCGCACGCTTCGATCACATCCTCATCGACGAATTTCAGGATACGAATGCGCTGCAAGCCGAGATCGTCTATGCGCTCAAGCCCGACGGCGTTGGGCTGTGCGTCGTCGGCGACGATGCACAGGCGATCTATTCGTTTCGCGGCGCCACCGTCGCCAACATTCTCGAGTTTCCGCAGCGCTTCTCGCCGGCAGCCACGACCATTCGACTCGAGCACAACTATCGCTCGGCGCAGCCGATCCTCGATGTCGCCAATCGGTTGATGGCGGACAGCCCGATTCACTATCGCAAGGCGCTGCGCTCGGGACGCACCTCCGGCATGAAGCCGCGTTACGTGAGCGTCGAAGACGATGCCGCGCAGGCGCGCTATGTCGTCGAGCAGGTGCTCGCAGCACGCGAGCGCGGCATCTTGCTGCGTCATCAAGCGGTATTGATGCGCAGCTCGCACGACAGCGACGGGCTAGAGCTCGAGCTCATGCGACACAACATCCCGTACGTCAAGTACGGCGGGCTCAAGTTCCTGGAAGCAGCACACGTCAAAGACGTGCTTGCCGTGCTGCGCTGGGCCGACAACCCGCGCAGCAAGATTGCCGCGTTCCGTGCCTTGCAGCTGCTGCCGGGCATCGGTCCCGCCACCGCCGATCGGTGTCTGAAAGTGTTCGAAGCGAGCGGCTGGAGCTGGAAGGTGCTCAGCGAATACCAGATGCCGGCAGCGGCCGCCGAAGATTGGCGCGCCTTCGTGACCTTACTGATCGAACTCGCGAACGCACGCGAGTGGAGCGGGCAAATCACGCGTGTGCGTACGTGGTATCAACCGCACCTCGAACGCCTCTACGACGCGGCACACGTGCGGCTCGGCGACATCGAGCAGCTCGAGCGCTTATCCGGTCAATTCGGCTCGCGCGAACGGTTCCTGACCGAGCTCACGCTCGATCCGCCGCAGGTCTCCGGCGATCTCGCCGGCACGCCGCACAAGGACGAAGACTATCTCGTGCTGTCGACGATCCATTCCGCGAAGGGACAGGAGTGGGACAGCGTCTACGTGCTCAACGTGGCCGACGGCAACATTCCGAACGAGCACGCCACCGGCAAGCCTGCGCTCATCGAAGAAGAACGGCGATTGCTCTATGTCGCACTCACGCGCGCCAAGCACGAGCTGCACGTGATCGCGCCGCTCAAGTATTACGTCACGCAGCAATCGCGCACGGGCGATGCGCATGTGTACGGGGCCCGCAGCCGGTTCTTCACCGATGCGGTGCTCGCGCAGTTCGATCAGATCTGTTACCCGACGCAGGCGGCGCCGGCGGTCTCGCCGCGCACGGCAACGCTCAAGATCGATGTTGCCGCCAAGCTCCGCGAGCTCTGGCGTTGACGCGCTGGGCTGCGGTGCTCCTCTCGCTTCGCGCCGGGGAATCGTCGACAATGCGCGCTCTTCGATGGCTCGAAGGTGTGTCGCGCCGATGTTGCGAATGAAAGTCTGCGTTGGCTCTCTGTTGATGCTCGCCCTGAGCACGGCGACATTGGCGGAGTGCGTACGCCCCCAGGCGACCTTCCAGGTTCCGGAAGGCACGAGCGCCAATGCCGAACAAATGGCTGCGGCACAACAAGAAGTGATCGCCTTTGCGGGCGCCGTCACCGAGTACGTGCAATGCCTGCAAGGTGAGCTCGGCCAGAAGTCGATCGGCAAGAACGCTGCCGAGCGAGAAAAGCTCGTGGAGCAATATGCGAGCGCGTACGACGCAGTCACGCAAGAGGCGGCGGGATACATTTCCTGCTTCAACGCGCAACTGGAAAGCTTCAAGACGAGCGGCGGCGGCAACGCGCCACGCAGCGCCGATTGCAAGCAGCACATCGCCGCGGCGGCAAATCGCTCGCAGTCCTCGCCCTCGGCCGAAGAGCTGGTGATCGAAGCCTCGGGACACAGCTATGACTTAGAGAGCGGACGTTGGCTGTTCTTGCTGGCGCGCGATGGCAGCCCGCGCCGATGCGGGCCGGAAGGCGCCGATCAATGTTTCTATCGGGCTGTCGTCGTCCTCAACGAATCCAATGAAACCCTCGAGTGCACCGGCGAGATCACCTACGAGGGTACCGACCTCGCCGGCCAAACGAAGACGAGCGCACGCGCGCTTGTCTTGGAGCGCTCGACACGCATGGTCACCGGCAGCTATGCGAAAGCCGACGTCAATGCGTCTGTCTTCGACGCGCGCTGCACCGTGCGCGCCAAGCTGCCGCCGCTCGATACGCCCGCCACCTGCAAATACGAAGTCGTCACGCCCGTGGCCATCAGCGACTACTACCCGCCAGCTTCGCGTGCTGCGGGCGAGGAAGGGCCCGTGACGGTCGAATTCTCGTTGCCGGGCAAAGCCGCGCATCCGCAGCAGGTCCGCGCGGTCGCAAGCAGCCTCTATCCGGCGCTCGATGAAGCTGCGGTGCGTGCCGTGAGCGACATGGTGATGAGCAGCAACTGCCCGAATGCGCGCTACCGGCTGCGCCTGACTTTCCGGCTTCAGTAACGATCAGCTGTCTCGATCGTCACTCCGTCGACGAGCATCCTCCTGCGCTCGCGAGCGCGCTGGCGTGCAAGGGTGCAACGTGCATGCAAGCCTTTGAGCTCATCGCTCGAGAGCTGCAACGAGAAGTTGAGATGCTTGGCGCATGGCACGCGCCTCGCTGCGCCGGCATCCGACGCGGGATGGATACAGACGAACATGCCGGGCTCGAGCTTGACTGACTTGAGCGTGCCGGCGGGCAGCTCGACGACATGCTTCGTGCCGAACGGCGCCCAGCAGATGCGCCAAGGCGGACATGCTTCCGCGATACGCAGCACGCGCAACTGCGCATTCAAGAACAGCACGTCGATCGCAAAGCGCATGCCGAACGTGTGAATGCTCGTACACGGACTCAACATCAAGCCCGTGCCGGCCGGAAGCGCACCGAGCTTGTGCACGCCGCGCAGCCGATCGGCGAAGGAACGCGCGACGAAGAGCGAGCGGGCAATCCACTCGCCCTGCGCGCTCTTGAGTGAAAGTCTTTCCATGACCGCTTGCCTCCCTGCTCAGAAAATCTCGAAGGCGCCCGATTCGACGAGCTGAATGACGATCGGAAAGCCGATAATGATGAAGGTGATCGGAAAGAGCAGCGCGATGAGCGGAAACAGCATCTTCACCGGTGCTTGGTTCGCGAGCTTCTCGGCACGCACGAAACGCTCCTGACGCCGCTGGCGCGCCTGATCGGCGAGCACATCGCCCAAGGAACCGCCCGTCTCTTCCGCCTGCGTCACGGAAGCGACGAAATTCGTCACTGCCGGAATCGCCACGCGGCCCGCAAGGCGCTCGAGCGAAGCTCGCCGCGTCACGCCCGCGCGCGTCTCGCGCAGATAACGTGCGAACTCCTCGCGCACCGGACCAGGCCGAAGCTGGTCGACGGCCTGCTCGATGGCTGCTGCGAAGGTAAGGCCCGCACGCATGGCGAGCACCAGCAGATCGAGAAAGAAAGGAAATTCCTTTTCGAAGCGCGCCTGCCGCCGCTTGCGCGCATCGCGCAACCAGATGCTCGGATACAAATAGCCGAAAGGTGCGAGACTCGCGGCAAGCGCAATGCCGAGCGGATCGCTGACGTCGAGCGCGAGAATCACATAGAGCGCAAGCGCCAATCCCATGACGCACGCAATGCGTCGAATCACGACGAACTCGCCGGCGGTGATCCAGTATGCCGCACCGGCCGCGGCGAGCTGCGCTTGCAGCACTTCGCGTTCCTGCGACGCCATTGCCGCATCGACCGAGGGCGCGTACCAACGTACGAGCGGGTGCACGAGCCGCAGCGCCGGCGGCAGCTCGTCACGCCACGCTTGATCGCGCGCGGATACCTGATTCGGGCCTGCCCGGAGCACGAGCGGAATGCAGAGCACGAGCACGCAGGCCAGCGCAGCGAGCAACGAAGCGATGATGGCGTCCATGCGAGGTGATCCCGACAAGCTGATTCGTCTTGCGATCGCTCAGACGTCGATTTTCACGATCTTGCGAATCATGGCGGCCGCTACGCTCATCATGAGCGCAATCACCGCCAGCACCGCCCAGCCGTACCATTCCGTGAACAAGAGCCGCATGCGCTCAGGTTGCTGCGCATAGAGCACGGCGCCGATGAAGATCGGCAGCAGCCCCACCACCCATCCTTGCGCGCGACCCATGGCCGTCAGAGCCTCGATCTTGCCTTCGATGTGCGCCTTCTCTTGTAGCGTGCGAGCCAATGACTCGAGCGTATCCGCGAGATTGCCGCCGACGCGGCGCGAGATGTTGATGGCGGTATTGAGCAAGTCGAGCTCGGGCGTATCGATGCGGCGGCGTAGATCCGCAAGCGATTCGGCGAGCGGCCTGCCGATGCGGTACTCGCTCAATACGATCGTGAACTCCTGACCGAGCGGCGCCGGTTGGCGCGTGCTCAAGAGCTCGAGACCCTTGCTCAGATTGGAACCGGCGCGCAGCGCCGATGCGAGCGCGAGCAGCGCGTCGGGCAGCTGATAGACGAATTTCTTCGCGCGCACGCGTGCCAAGTATTTCACGATCAGGCGCGGCGCGAGGACGCAGCTCAACGCCGCGATGAGCGCACCGACGGCGCCGAACAACCACCATCCGGCCGCGCTACCGGCCAGCGTGAGCAGCGCATTCCACCAGAACAACGCGCGCGCATCGGCCACGATGAAATTGTGCTTGAGCCCGTGGGCCACTTCGCGCAAGAAACCGCGCTCGTAGGCAAAGAGCGTGCGGCGCAGTGCGACGACCAAGAGCAGGGCGGCGGCCAGAACGCAGCCGGTCGCAAGCCCACGTGCATCGAGCAGCTCCATCATCGAACGCCTCCATGCTCGAGCGCTGCCGCGGGCGATTCGAAAATGCGCCGATCGAGCGCGATGCCCGCCTCCAGTAAGTCCTCGTAGAACCGCGGCGCTTGGCCGAATCCGACGAACTTGCCCAGCACCTCGCCGTTTGCGCCGATGCCTTGTTGCTGAAAGGCAAACAGCGGCTGGGTCAGGATCACATCGTTTTCCATGCCGTCGACCTCGACGATCGCGGTCACGCGGCGCCGACCGTCGCTGAAGCGCGTGAGCTGCACGATGATGTCGACGGCCGAGGCGATCTGCTCGCGGATCGCACGTAGCGGCAAGTCCATGCCGGCCATCAGCACCATCACCTCCAGGCGCGAGAGCAAGTCCCGCGGCGAGTTGGCATGGCCTGTCGTCAACGAGCCGTCGTGGCCGGTGTTCATCGCCTGCAGCATGTCGAGCGCTTCGCCGCCGCGGCATTCGCCGACGATGATGCGGTCGGGACGCATACGTAACGCATTGCGGACGAGATCGCGAATCGTCACTTCGCCGCGTCCCTCGACGTTGGCGGGACGCGCTTCGAGCGAGAGCACATGAGGCTGCGCGAGGCGCAGCTCGGCCGCATCCTCGATGGTGATGATGCGTTCGTTCGGCGAGATCCATTCCGAGAGCGCATTCAGGAACGTCGTCTTGCCCGAGCCGGTGCCGCCCGAGACGATGATGTTCTTGCGATAGCGCACGCATTGCTTCAAGAACTCGGCCATGTTGGCCGTCAGCGCCCCCATGGCGACGAGACGCTCCATCGAAAAGCGCTGCCGCGCGAACTTGCGGATGGTGAGGATCGGTCCGATCAACGAAAGCGGCGGAATGATCGCGTTGACGCGCGAGCCGTCCGGCAGACGCCCATCGACCATCGGCACGCCTTCGTCGATGCGCCGGCCGAGCGGTGTGACGATCCGTTCGATGACGCGCATGAGCGAGTCGGCATTGATAAAGCGCGCCGGCACCTGCGTGATGAGCCCTTGGCGCTCGACGTAGATGCGCTCCGGTCCATTGACCATGATCTCGGAGACGGAGTCGTCGGCGAGGTACGGCTCGATCGGACCGTAGCCCATGATTTCGGCGATCATCTCCTGCACGAACGTCTCGCGGTCGACATTTGCCGGCAGCTCGATATCGCCGTTGGCGATGATCGTCTCGAGCGCGCTGCGGGCCTCGCGCCGCAGATCCGCGCCTTGCAGATTGTTGAGTGCCGTGCGCCGAAACAGATCGAGCTCGCGCAGCACCAGCTCGTGCAGGGTCTCCTTGAGCGATTGCAGCGGATCGTTCTGCTGCATCGGCACCGGCCGCGCAGAGTCATCGCGTCTTGCGTCGTCTTCGTGCCTCTCGTGGGGCGCTACGCTTGGTGCCGGCTCTTTTTTCTCGGCGGCATCGACCTCGACCACTCTGACTTCGCATTCGCCGATCGCCAGGACATCGCCCGCCGCGAGCGGCGCTTGGCTTGCGATCACGACCCCGTTGCGCCGAATGGGGTCGGCAGCGCCCAGATCGAGCACGTAGCTGCCGCTGCGGTGGATGCGCAGGCAGGCGTGACTGCTTGCGACCGAGTGATGCTTCAAGCGGATATCGGCGGTAAAGCCGCGACCGACGACATAGTCGCCCGCGCGCTTCAGAGCGCGTCGCAGCGGCGGCTCACCCGGCACGTGCACAGCGATCTCGATCATCGTGGCTAGTCCATGAGCTTCGGCTTGAGCGCTTCGTCCGAGCGGCGCTTGAGATCCTCGAAGCGTTGGATGCCGCTCTCGATCGCTTCGTCGTCGACTCGCAGAATCTTGGGTGTCACGAGCACGACGAGCTCGGTTTCGCCGCGGCGAAACTGGCGCGACTTGAACAGCTCGCCGATGATCGGCAGCGAGCCGAGCCCCGGCACCTTGACGACGGTCTTTGCGTCCTCGGAGTTGAACAGCCCGGCGACGATCATGGTGTCGCCGCTCTGCACGTTCATTTCCGTGTTCGTCTTGCGCGTGGCGAAGCCGGGAATACCGAGCACGGAAATCGCTTTGTCGACGCTGCTCACCTCGACGCCGACCTTGGTGCGAATGAGACCTTCTTCGTTGGCGCGCGGCTCGACGTTGAGGATGATGCCGAACTGCTTGAAGACGACATTGAGCGCGCCGTCCTGATTTTGCACGGGGATCGGCACTTCGCCGCCCACGAGAAAGTCCGCCTGCCCGCCGTTGATGCACGTGAGTGTCGGCTCGGCAAGCAGCCGCGCATCGCCCTTGTTGACCAGCAAGTTGACCACCGACTCGACGACGGTGGTCATCGCGAAGTAGTGATTGTTGCTGCCGAGCTCGAGCGGCAGGCCGCCGAGCCCATCGATCGTATCCGGCAGCAAACGGAAGTGCTCGTTCGTCACGAGCTCATCGAGCGCACCGAAGATCGGTCCTTCGGCCATGTCGGCCCAATCGATACCGATGTCGCGCAGCGCCGTCTTTTTCACTTCGATGAGCTTCGCCTTGATCAGAATCGTCGGTTCGGCTTGCAGTGCCGGCGGCTGCGGCGCAGGCGCCGGCGTCGGTGCAGCAAGGACGTGTACGAGATAAGCGATCGTCGTGCCGTCGCGTCCCCAGATGCGCAGATCCGTGATGCCTTCACGTTTGCCGATGAGCAGGATCTCTTCGGTGTCGTCGAACACCTTGACGTCGATCAGCGTGCCGTCGCCTGCCGCGACGCGTTTGGGCGCGGGATAGCGCAGCAGAAAGCTTTGGCCCACAGGCAACGTCAGCGCGCTCACCGGCGCCGACGGCAACACTTCTCCTGCCGCGTGGCAGATGGGCAGCGCGAGCAACAACAACGATGCCAACCACCTCGTGACCGTCATGTGCATGCGCTCCTGGCGAGGCGCTTCGCCGGCACGAGGCCACCTTCCCTGATCTCGCCTCATCGTCACACTCCGCCGAGAATGATTTCGACCTTGCGCCGCGCGAGAGAGGTGCGCGTCGTCGGTTCGCCGAACAGCAAGTGCTGCTTGGTGATGCGCGAGAGCGTCAGGGGCGCTTCGTCCAGCGGTCGACGCAGCGTGATCGTCAGCTTCCCAGCATCCTGCGCAAGCGTGATCTTGGCGGCATCCTGCGGCGTCACCAGCACTGTCACCGTGCGGTAATGGCGCTGACCTTGCACCTCGGGATGATGCTCGTTGGTCAGCGTGCGCATGCCCGTGGCGATCACTTGAACGTTCGCGAGCAGCGGCAACGTCGTCGTCTCGTTACCGTGCGTCGTCGTGAAGAAAAGGTCGATGCGATCGCCCGGTGCCAACATGCCGGCGATGGAGGACTCTTCGTCCACCGGGAACGTGAGCGCGCGCATGCCGTCGGCAAGTTGCGCAGAAAAGCCCGCGCTCGGATCCTTGGCCATGTGAGCCAGCAAGACAGGCTCGCCGCTGCGCAACGGCCGCGCGAGCACGCGTCCTGCAAACTCGCCCCAACGCTCGGCGCGAATCGCCTCTTCGTGCAAGAAGGCATTCGGCACTTCGCGAACGGCCACCGTTTGTGCCGAGAGAATCGTGCCGGGCCGCAAATCTTGCGCTGCGACGATCACCTTTACGGTCGAATACTGCGCATCGAGCTCGGCGCGGCGTTCCGCAAGGCTTTCATCGATGTATTCGTTCGCGAAATACGCAGCCGCGCCGCCCGCTGCCAGCGCGCCGCCCAGCATCAAGATCGTGACGATCGTTCCATTCATCGCGCCTCCTTGCGCTTGATCCCTCTCAGAACGGCAGCATCAGTGCCCAGGTGAACTCTTCGTGATGCTCGCGTAGCAACTCGAGCATGGCACCCCCGCCGCGCCACACCACCATCAGCCCCAACAAGACCGCGAGGTACTCGGTTGCCCCCCAGCCCGATTGTCTGCGCCAAGCACGCACGCTCATGACCTTCTCCATACGATGACGATGAGCGTTTTGCCGGAGCCCGCTCGATCGGGCACGAACGTGAGCAGCGCATGCTCCGCGCCGCGTTGCGCTTCGAGCAAGTGTCCGCCGCGCGTTTGCCGTGTCGGCTGCTCGCGCGCAAGGTGCCACCCGTCACGCAGCAGGGCGTGGCGAAACGCCGCCGCTTCGACGTGCGGCGCTCGCACGCTTTCCAGCTGAATCTGTTCGGCCTCGATCCCGGCGTCTTCGTACTCCTGTACTGCTACGAGGCGCGGCCCGCGCGGAACGGGAAACTGCGTGACCATGCGCGGTGCCACGCGAGCTGGATTGACGCTGGTCGTGATCGTGCCGAGCGTCACGCCGTGAACGCGCTGCGCCTGGATCGTGATGTAGTGCTCGCCGCTCAGCAGGCTGAGCACCTGCCATTGGCCTTGCCACGAACGCATGCTGTCGACGTTGCCGCTGCGACGCACGAGCTCTTCGTAGTGGCGCAAGACTTCCTCCGGCGCGAGCGGCGAACGGAATGATTGCACCGTCATCGGCAAGCCATTGAAGCGCATGCTGCGCGCAATCCATTGCGCTTCGCCGTGCGGCGGCGGGCCGAGCTGCGGCAGCCGCCGCGTCGCACGATCGATGTCGCCGGCGGCGGCAATCAGCGCGAACAGCAATGCGAACACCGCGAATGCCAAGCGCATGGTTCGCCTCAGCGCCGCTCGAGATAACGACTCGGCACGTCACGCGAGCTCGGCTGGAGCACCGGATCCCACGCGTATTGTCCTTCGCCGTACAGCGGCCGACCGCGACCCAAGGCCAATGCACCGAACACGCGGCCGGGTTGCTCGAGGGTCTCGACGAGCTCGTCGGTGGTCACGTAATCGACACGGCGGCGAAACTCCGCTTCTGCGGCCGGTGCCCACGTGTCGCTCAGAATGCCGCCCTTTACTTCATGAACGAGCGGGTTCGGTTGGGGCCGCTCGCGGTCGCGTCGTCCAAGCGATGGCGCGTGCGCCGCCAACTCGGCGAGGACGGGACGTACCGAGACCGTGACCTGCGCAGTCGCAAAGGCGCGCCGATCGAAGTCGAGATCCGCGACGCCGAGGATCTGTGCGCCGCTCGCCACGGGACCGGTACCGTAGGCCAAGCCAGGCACGAGGAAATGGCCTACTTCCACCGGCGCGGGACGTTGGTCGGCATCGAAAGCAACGGCGCCCGCGGAACGATCATGGTCAAGCAAGCGCTCGCGGCGTTGATCCGTCCACAGACGGTTTTCGGTGATGCCGCGCGCATGCAAATCGGAGACATCGAGCAAGACGACGCGCGGATCACCGAATACACGGTCGCGCATCTCGAGCGCAATATCTTCGGGGTTCTTGACGTTGTGTGCACCGTCGCTGCGCCACACCGTACGCTCCCACGCCGAGTAGCGTGCGGCGTCGAAGGTCTTGTGCTTGATGTCGAGCTGCTTGCCGAGGAGCGGGACGCCAAGCAGAAACGGCATCAGCGCGAGCAGCGCCACGATCGTTTCGGCCAGCGCATGACCGAGCATCCGCTTGCGCACATGGAGTCGGATGGCCATTCGCATCAGAGCGCGCCTCCGAAAGAGGCCGGTGCAAGACGCGCCTCCCAGAACGGATTGAAAAGATTGGCGAGCTCCTCGTGCTCGGGCGCGAGCGCGGGAAAGTGCTCGCCGCGAGGCCGTTTGAACTCGACGCGCGCCACGGCGACGGCAGACAAAGGCAAGCCCGAAGGAGACAGACCGAGCAGATCGGCTGTGGCCACTTGCGTTTGTCGCTTCGTGGCGAGCGCGATCAGCTGCAGCGAGTGCTGACCGGGCGCACCGGCGACGTTGTAGTAGGCGGGCACACCGGCGTAATCGGGCTCGAATTCGCGGGCGGATGCCGTGCTGATGTGCGGTCCGAGCCGCCGCCACCGACTCCAACCGAGCAAGCGTCGCGTGCGGTATTCGAGTTGATCGCTTGCCTGCCAGTCCGCACCGTCAGAATCTTGGTGATGGGCCGTCGCGCCAAGCTTGCGCAGGCGAAACAGAATGCCCGACTCTTGCCAACCACGCTCGCCGGGAATCCAGCGCGCAAGATGCTGATCGGCGCGCAAGCTGGCATCGATGAGCTCGTTGACGCTGTTGTGATCGTCGCTTGCCGTGTAGCGCTGTACGAAGGTCGGCACCTGCGCGAGCTGCGGCAGAAGCTGCGCTTCGAGCAGCGTGCGCAGCTCCTGCGGCATGCGTCCGAGCTCGCCGCGATCGTTGAGGCGGATGGCGGAGTCATAGCTTGCCGCCGTTGCCTGCATCAGCTCGGTCAGGTTGTTGAGCGCCAGCGATGCCTGTGCTTCCGCCTGCGCTGCGCGGAACGTCGCATTCCAAGCATCGATGGCGGGAATCGCGATTTCTGCCGATTGTTCGGCGAGATACCTCACTTGCTCCGCGACGCGCTCGGCCGCATCGATGTAGGGCGCCACGGCGGGCAACCATTGGGTCACGCGATCGACATAGTCGATCGAATCGTGAACGTATCTCACCCAGCTCACATACGAGACCAAGTGACCGACGGCGGCGTGATTGGCCACCATCGCGCGATTCGTATAGGCCATGAAGTTGAGGTGCCGCGCCGTCCAGACCGCACCGCTGTACGCCGCCGCATCAGCGGCGTTCACGAGCTGCGAGCGCTCGGTGACTTGTTGGGCCGTATTGAAGAAGAGCACGAGCGCGGCGCTCGCGATCAACACGCCGATGAGCGCGACGGGCGCAATCTGTCCGCGTTGCCGGTGTGCGCAAACCATGGCGGATCGATCCCGAGCGTGCGGCGATAAAGCGGCGAGCGCTGCGTCGTGCCCCTGCTTAGTTCGACGCGTTGGTCTGTTGGTTGTACGTGGCGAGGCTGTCGGCCTGCTGCGCACGGCTTTGCGCCGTCGCTGCCGAGCTCTGCGCGTTCGCGATGTCCTGGCTGCCCGACTGACCAGCCATCTCGCGGCTCAGGCCCGCCATCTGGTTCTGCAGAACATCACCGAACGCGGCGAACAGACCGATGCCGGCGACCGCAACGAGCGCGGTGATGATGATGTACTCGCTCATTCCTTGACCGAATTGACGGCGGTTCGTCTTGAAAGCTTGTGAACGCATAACTCCTCCTCTTCCTTGCTGTGGCGATGCGCAAAGGCGCGCTGCAAACGAACGATACGAACTCGGGCAGAGATGCTTTGCGCGAATAAGTGGAGGAAGCGGCCAGAAATGGCCGCAGCACGTGCACGTGCGATGAGCGGGGAAGAGACGTAGAAAACCCCTGGCGGGCATCCCGCCAGGGGTTCGGAGTCAATGGGCCTGCACCTGACTCGCGGAGCCGGCGCGCTCGGCGAATCAAGTCGTGAGAACCAGATGCGCGTTGTTCGTATTCATGTCGAGACTGTGCGATGCAAGCCGCCCAACTCCCAACACCCGGCCCGCAGGCCGGGGCGCGCATGGTACTCGCCGTGACAGCGTAGTCAAGCGTGGGTGGCCTCAGCGAGCCGCCTTCTTGTAACCGGCGGGAATCTCGAACTTGGACGCATCGACCGACGCGGTGCTCACCGACACGAGCTCCGTGCTGACGCTCATGATCGGCAGCAAGCCGCCCGGCATGGTCGCAACCGGCACCGCTGCAGGCTGAGGCTCGGCCTCCTTCTTCTTCCTCCCGAGCACACCGCCCAGCGCGCCACCCAAGGCTTCACCGAGGCTCGGTGGGGCCGCGCCGCCGTCTGCCTGCGCTTGCTGCACGCTCGTGCACTGGGCACCGCCGATGCCGAGCCCGAAGCTCGAGCGGACCGGATATCCGTCCATTTCGCGCATTTTCGCGGCAACTTCGCTCCAGATGCCCTCATAACGGCCGAAGAAGGATTGCACCCGTTCGGCAAAATCGCGCGACGTAGCGGTACCGAGGCCGAGCTTTTCCGCGTAGGCGGCGTAATAGGCCTGCGCCTCGGCCGAAGCTTCGAACTCGGGGGCCACCCACTGGTCGAGCACCAGGCCGAAATCGCAGACCTCGCCGGTTTTGCGGTTCTTGCAGGACTGCGTGGCGACGATGCTGATGCGCTCGGCCCCGTAGCCGGCGATCTGGCTGCGCTCGCCGCTACGAATCACTTCTGCCTTCGGCTCGCCCCATTCGCATTCCGACTCATCGACGCCGGAGGCGGCACGCTGCTGCGAGGCCTGGCCCTGCTCCATCTGCTCCATGGTCTTCTGCAGCGCGGCGCGTTGCTCGGCGAACGTCGTTTCGGTGTACGTCTTCTTCCGATGGTCGAGCGAAAAGATTTTGTCTTCGTCGAGCCGAACGATTTCGGTAGTCGCTTCGGCGCCGCGCGCGAACGCGCGCACGAGCCCGGATTCGAACTTGAGCTCGCTGTCAGAGCGCGCCTTCGTGCCGGAGATCGAGGTCACCGTGCGGCCGTTCATGTTCATCATCTTCATCATCCCGGCGCCGGTGACGCTCATGCGCTCCTCGATGGTGACATCGGCAAGCGCATGTGTGCTGGCGAGCGCCGCGGCTCCGATCACGACAAGAGTCGAACGGCGCGCTGTGTAACTGCGGAGCATGGGTGTTCCTCCACTGTTCTTCTGATGTGTGGGCGAGGGGCGCGATGCTACCAGCGCAAGTGCAGCGAGGGCAGCGGCCGTTTGGTCGATGACCCTTGGAGCAGCTCGCGCAGCTCAGCGGCGTGGCGCGCGGCAAAGCGACGCGCCTCGATCTCGAAACGATTGTCGAGATAACCGCGGCGCATCAACTCCACGAGGTAGCGGGGCACCGTCAATGCGCCGGTTTGCCACTGGTTCACCACGTGAAAGTACTCGTGCAGCAATAGCTCGGGATCGTTCCAGAACGCCTGCGCTGATCCGCTCAAGAGAATGAGATTCTTGCGCGTCGTCGCGCACGCGCCGCCATGACATGTCGCATACAGCGAATGCTCGAACACACGCACGTGTTCGACCGCTTGGCCGAAAAATGCGCGGAGCGCGGCGAGCACATGCTGCGGCGGCGTGACCGGCTCGCCGAGCCAGAAGCGAAGCAACGCGACCCTCATCGCGAGGCCTCATACCACGCGCGCCACACAAAGTCGAAATGTGCTGGGTACCCAGCACGAACCTAAAGCGCTAGTCGGAACTCATAGTTCGCGGGCGCGGCCCGAACAATCTGCGCCAGAAGCTGCGCCGCGGCGCAGGTGCTGGCTGGGGCTCGGGAATCTCGAAAACAGAAAAGGAGTTCTTGTGCGCGACGGCATACGCGGCCCATCCATACGCCATCGTGCCGTCTTCGTCGACGATGACGCCGCGACCGACATCAGCCAACGCGGCGGCACCATAGCATTGCAGCAGCAGATCGACGTTGGACCGTCCGGCGCTGCTGTAGAAATGAAAGGCGCGCGTCGCCGCACGCATGACGGCTTGAACATTGGTGTCGCGGGATGATCGGCCTTTCTCGAGGTCATAGTCGAGCGGGGCGCTCGGATCCAGACCGAGGTTCGTCGGCAGCGGCTTCCAAGGCGTGTCGGCGAGCGGCGGTCCGACGGTACACACGATATCGTCCGAGAGCCGATATGCCGTGGGGAGCGAAAAGTCCTCAGGCAGCTCGCACTTCAATCCGAGCGTTTCCAACCGCGCGACCCAGGCACGCTCGAGATCCTCGTGGTACTCGCGCAGATACACGTACAGGCTGAAGCTCATCGCTCTCCCTCGCTGCTTGACACACCATGCTCGTGTAGATGCTGCAGCGTAGCAGGAAACAGGGAGAGGCGGTGCGCGCACAAGCGCGGGAGTCCGCTGGAAATAGCGATTCCCCCAAGCAACCGCTACTTACCGATGCAGAACGTCGAGAAGATGCGACCCAGCAAATCGTCCGAGGTGAACTCGCCCGTGATCTCGCCTAGACATTGTTGAGCCTGACGCAGCTCCTCGGCCATGAGCTCGCCGGCGCGTCGTTCGGTGAGCTGACGTTCGGCTTCCGCCAAGTGCTCATTCGCGCGCGTCAGCGCATCGAGATGCCGCCGGCGTGCCGAGAGTGTACCTGCATGCACGCCCTGATAGCCGACGCACTCTTTGAGATGAGCGCGCAACAGATCGATGCCCTCGCCCGTTGCCACGGAGAGATGGACGCGCGGCGGCTCGCTTTGTTCGTAACGCGGCCGCTCATGCGTCAGATCGATCTTGTTGAACACGAGCGTCACGGGCACGTTCTGCGGAAGTGCCGCCAGCTCTTCTTGCAAGATGACTTGTGTGGGTTGAGTGCTGGCATCGACGATGTAGAGGATGCGATCGGCTTCATTCATCGCCGCGCGCGCGCGACGAATGCCTTCCGCTTCAACCACATCGGCTTGCTCGCGTAAGCCCGCCGTGTCGAGCACGTGCAGCGGCAACCCGTCCAAATGAATGCGCTCGCGCAGCACATCGCGCGTCGTGCCCGGAATGTCGGTCACGATGGCGGCGCTGTAGCCGGCGAGCTTGTTGAGCAGGCTCGACTTGCCGGCATTCGGGCGGCCGGCAATCACGACGGTCATGCCTTCGCGCAGCAGCGCCCCTTGCCGCGCGTTCGCCATGATCTGGGTGCAGAGCTCGCGGGCGCGTTCGAGGCGTGCGCGCAAGGCCTCATCGGCCAAGAAATCGATCTCTTCTTCCGGAAAATCGATCGCCGCTTCGACGTGCATGCGCGTTTCGATGACCGCTTCGGTCAACGAACGGACGGCATCGGAGAACTCCCCGCGCATGGAGCGCATCGCCGCGCGGGCCGCTTCCGCAGAGCCGCTGTCGATGAGATCGGCGATCGCCTCGGCTTGGGCGAGGTCGATCTTGTCGTTGAGAAAGGCGCGTCGGCTGAATTCGCCGGGCTCGGCCAAGCGCGCGCCGAGCTCGATCGCTCGCGCCAGCAGCAGGTCCATCACGACCGGGCCGCCGTGCGCGTGCAGCTCGAGGACGTCCTCGCCGGTGAACGATGCGGGCTTCTGGAAGTAGAGCGCGATCCCCGTGTCGATGGGTTCGCCGTCGCCGCCGAGAAAAGGGCGCAGCGTCGCAATGCGCGGGACGGGCAGGCGGCCGAGCATGGCGGTGGCGATGCTCGGTACGAGCGGACCGGACAAGCGCAACACGCCGATGCCGCCCCGGCCCGGCGGTGTTGCAATGGCAACGATCGTGCGGCTCGAGCTCGGGTCGATCATCCGGCTAGTGTGTCGCGCCACGCGCGGCGCGCCAAGCGCCGCACGCTCAGGACTTCTTCTGCTCGGCAGCGACCAGCTTGTTGATGCGCCACTGCTGCGCGATCGACAGCAACGTGTTCGTGAGCCAGTAGAGCACGAGACCTGCCGGGAACCACGCCATCATGATCGCCATGAGGAGCGGCATGAGCATGAAGATCTTCGCCTGCAGCGGGTCGGCGCTGGGCATCGGTTGCAGCTTGAACTGTGCGAACATCGCCGCCGCCATCAGAATCGGCAGGATGAAGTATGGATCGCGCGAGGACAGATCCGTGATCCAGCCGAGGAACGGCGCCTGACGCATCTCGGCGCTCTCGAGCAGCACCCAGTAGAACGCGAGGAAGAACGGAATCTGAATCAGGATCGGCAAGCAGCCCGCGAGCGGATTGATCTTCTCGCGCTTGTAGAGCTCCATCATCTGCCGGCCCAGCTGCTCGCGGTCGTCCTTGTAGCGTTCTTGAATGGCTTTGATGCGCGGGGCGAGGTTGCGCATCTTCGCCATCGAGCGACCGCTCGCGGCAGTCAGCTTGTAGAAGGCCAGCTTGATGAGGAAGGTCACGATCACGATCGCCCAACCCCAATTGCCGACGACGCTATGTACCTTCTGGAGCAGCCAGAACAAGGGTTCGGCGATGACGGTGAGCTTGCCGTAGTCGGCGACGAGCTCGAGGCGCGGACCGGCAAGAGCAAGCTGCTTCTGCAGCTTCGGTCCGACGAACAAAGTTTCTTCGAAGCGTGCCGTGCCGCCCGCCGGAACGCTTTGCAGCGGCCCGCGATAGGTGAGCGTGAAATCGTTGTCTTCGTTGACACGCAGCGTGTACTCGTGCGGCTGCGTCACGGGCGGCACCGCCGCAGCGACGAAATGATGTTGCATCGCTGCGATCCAGCCGCCGGTAATGCTTTGCTTGAACTCGCGGGTATCCGCGTCTTCGACGTCGAGGCGGTGATATGCCTTGCCGTCGTAAATCGCCGGACCGCGATAGGCGTAGGTTTCGACTTTGAAATACGAGCGTTCGAGGTGCTCGTAGTGACGCAGCAGCTGCACGTACGAAGCCGCTTGCCAATCCTCGCCCGACTCGTTCGTGACCTCGTAAGCAAGGTCGATCTGATAGCTGCCGGGACGGAAGGTATAGGTCTTGGTCACCGTGATGCCTTGACCGTCCGTCCAAGTAAGCGGCACGACGAGCTCTTTCGCACCAGGCTCGAGCGTGTACTCGCGCGCGGCGCTCTGGAAGATCGCTTCGTGCGTCGGTTCGGCGGCGCGCCCGACAGCGCGCAGGCCCGAGCGGGCGACGAACACGCCGGGCGGGGTGTCATCGAGCAGACGCACCGGAACGCTCGGATCTTTCTTGTCCTGCCAATACTTCAGCAGGTCCGCGCGCACCAGCTCGCCGCCGCGCGTGCTGATGTCGAGCGAGAGCACGTCGGTGGTCACGCGAATCTTCTCGACGGGCGCACTCGTCGGCGCAGCGCCAGGCGCTCGAGATTCGGAAGCGGTAGCGGCGCCGTTGCTCGCCGCCGGCAGCTCGGGCAATGAGGAATCAGCACGCCGCTCGGTTACCGCCGATGTCGAGGCGGGCGCGGGTGCAGGCGCGTAGTCGCGTTGCCACGCGAGGTAATTGAGCCACAGCACGAGCGCGAGCGCGGCCCACACGAAGACGCGTTGGTTATCCATGCGCGGAATTCAGCTCGGAGGTGGAGGGGACGGGGTCGTAACCGCCCGGATTCCAAGGATGGCAGCGGAGGATGCGGCGCGCCGTCAGCAGCGTGCCGCGCAGAGCACCGTGCTGATCGATCGCCTGTTCGGCATAGCAGGAGCAGCTCGGATAGAAGCGGCAGCTCGGACCCAACAAGGGACTGACCGCCAAGCGGTAGCCGCGAATTAGTGCCTTCAGGACGCTGCGCATTTCTTGATCACCGCGTGCCAGTGTTTTTTCAGGCTCTCCATCATCGCCGCGTTCGGTGCGTTGCGCACACCGGCGCGTGCGTTCACCACGATATCGACGGCCGGCAAGAGATGCTGGTGCTGGCGAAACGATTCGCGGACCACGCGCTTTACGCGATTGCGCCGCACGGCGTTGCCGACCAGGCGAGCCGGAACCGAGAGCCCGAGGCGCGCGTGCGGGCCGCCGTTCGGTCGCACGAGGACGGAGAATAGATTGTCGGTGAAACGGCGCGCGTCACGATAGACGCGATCGAACTCGGATCGTTTCCGAAGTCGTTGTGCCGGTTTGAATGATCGAGCAGGAGCTTGCAAGCCGGACGGCGACGCTGACGCAGGCCGAGGCGAAGATCGCCTCAGACCGCGAGGCGCTTGCGCCCCTTCGCACGACGACGCGCGAGGACCTGACGGCCAGCGCGAGTCTTCATGCGCGCACGGAAGCCGTGGGTGCGTTTGCGATGCAGGTTGCTCGGTTGATAAGTGCGCTTCATGCTGAACTCGCCGCGAAATTTGCGCTAAAACAAGCACATGGTGGGCCGTAAAGAAGGCCGGCAAGGGTACGCAGCGCCTCTCTGAGTGTCAAGCATGCCGGCCACACCTGCATTCATCGCGTGCATCCCTGGGTCCTGTGGATAACCCGCCGGAGGTCGGTATAGACTGCCCGTTCTCTCGCGGCGCCTGTGCGCAGAAAAAGCTTCACTCACGACTCGTTGTTACCAGGGGACGATCACCGTGCAGGGTTCGTTATGGCGTCACTGTCTCGCTCAATTGGAGGCAGAGCTGCCGGAGCAACAATTCAACACGTGGATTCGACCGCTGCAGGCCGTGGAGGACGGCCGGACGTTGCGCTTGCTCGCGCCCAATCGGTTTGTCGTGGATTGGGTGAATGAGAACGTCGTGGGACGCATTTCGGAGCTCGTCGACTCGGCAGCCACCGATGGGGCGCCGGCGATCGTGCTCGAGGTCGGCTCCCGCTCGGCAGCGGCGGCCCCAACCCCTGCTGCGACGCCTGCGCGTAGCCCCGCGAAGGAGCCGCCGACGGTGCTCGGCAGCCGCCTGAATCCGGATTTCACTTTCGCCACGTTCGTCGAGGGCAAGAGCAATCAGCTCGCCCGTGCCGCGGCCATGCAGGTCGCAGAAAACCCTGGGCGGGCCTACAACCCGCTGTTCATCTACGGTGGCGTCGGCCTGGGCAAGACACACCTGATGCACGCGGTCGGCAACATGGTGAAGAGCCGCAACGAGCGGGCACGGGTCGCTTACGTGCACTCCGAGCGCTTCGTGGGCGATATGGTCAAGGCCCTGCAGCACAACACGATCAACGAGTTCAAGACGGCCTATCGCTCGCTCGATGCCTTGCTGATCGACGACATTCAGTTCTTCGCCGGGAAGGACCGTTCGCAGGAAGAGTTCTTCCACACCTTCAACGCGCTGTTCGAAGGGCAGCAGCAGATCATCCTGACGTGCGATCGCTATCCGAAGGAAGTCGAAGGCCTCGAAGAACGACTGAAATCCCGTTTCGGCTGGGGTCTGACGGTGGCGATCGAGCCGCCCGAGCTCGAGACCTGCGTGGCGATTCTCATGAGCAAGGCAGCGGTCAGCGGCGTCGATTTGCCGGAGGAAGTCGCGTTCTTCATCGCCAAGCGCATCCGCTCGAACGTGCGCGAGCTCGAAGGGGCGCTGCGGCGCGTGATCGCGAACTCGCAGTTCACGGGGCGGCCCATTACGATGGAGTTCGCGAAGGATGCGCTGCGCGATTTGCTGGCCTTGCAAGACCGGCTGGTGACGATCGAGAACATCCAGAAGACCGTCGCCGAGTACTACAAGATCCGTGTCGCAGATCTGCTCTCGAAACGTCGGAGCCGATCGATCGCACGGCCGCGCCAAGTGGCGATGGCCCTCGCGAAGGAGCTGACCAGCCACAGCTTGCCGGAAATCGGCGATGCGTTCGGCGGGCGCGACCACACGACGGTGCTGCACGCATGCCGGGTCATCAAGGAGTTACGCGAGTCGAATACCCGTACCAGCGAGGACTACTCAAACCTGTTGAGAATCCTAGCGGGTTGATGTGGATAACTTGTTGAGAGAAACGCGAGCAAAGTTATGCACAGGTACTAGACAGAAATGCTACAGGATCGAGACAGCCGATCCCCGTCGTTTCAGTCTAGCGTATCTCATTGATTTAAAAGGATATTAGTCAGTTATCCACAGCAACGGCGGCGCTCTGTAATCATCATCGTTTTCTAAATATCTATCTGATTTTCTAGAACTGGCACGGTGGATAAACAATGAAGTTCAGCTGCGAGCGGGAATCGATCCTCGGTCTATTGCAGTCCGTCATCGGCGTCGTAGAGCGGCGTCAGACCATGCCCGTGCTTGCCAACGTGCTGTTGGTCGTCAAGGGTGACCAGGTATCGCTGACCGCTACGGATCTCGAAGTCGAGCTCGTAGCGAAAGGAACGGCGAACGTGCAGGAAGGCGGCGAGATCACCGTGCCAGGCCGCAAGCTGCTCGACATCGTCAAGGCGCTCCCGGACGGCGCGCAGGTCACGTTCGCTGTCGACGGCGAACGGGCCACGGTCCGTTCCGGCAAGAGCCGCTTCACGCTGTCGACGCTGCCGGCTACCGAATTCCCGACGGTCGAGGACATCAAGGCTCAGCAAAGTCTCAAGGTCCCGCAGACGGCGCTCAAGCGCCTGATCGAGAAGACCGACTTCTCGATGGCGCAGCAGGATGTCCGCTACTACTTGAACGGCATGCTGCTGGAGTCGGACGGCAAAAGCCTGCGTACGGTGGCAACCGATGGCCATCGGCTCGCATACTGCGAAACCACGCTCGATTCGGCGGCGGGCAGCATTCAGCAGGTGATCGTGCCGCGCAAAGGTGTGCTCGAGCTGCGTCGGTTGCTCACGGGTGAAGACGAAGTCGAGCTCGTCATTGGCACGAATCACGTGCGCGTCCAGATCGGCAATATCCGCTTTACCTCTAAGTTGATCGATGGCCGCTTCCCGGAATACGGCCGTGTCATTCCGGCCAATCCGGCCAAGCGCGTCGGCGCGGACCGGGAAGTGCTGCGGGCGGCGCTGCAGCGCGCGGCGATTCTTTCCAACGAGAAGTATCGTGGCATTCGGCTGTCGTTGAAGCCGGGCGTGCTGACGCTGCAAGCCCACAACCCGGAACAGGAAGAAGCCGAGGAAGAAATCGACGTCACCTACGATGGTGAGGAGATGGAGATCGGCTTCAACGTGAATTACCTGCTTGAGGCGCTTGCGGTCATCGAAGGCCCGCAGGTCGAGCTCGGGCTGACCGACGCCAACAACAGCTGCCTCATGACGGCGCCGTCCATGCCGCAAGCGAAGTACGTCGTGATGCCGATGAGGCTGTGACACGACGGCGCCGCGCATCCACACTCCATTAGCGTTGGGTCGCGAGGCGCGGTGCCGTGCTCAAATCGCTTTCGATCGAGAATTTTCGCTGCATCCCATCGGCCACGCTGGAGCTGCACAGCCGTGGCACCGGGATCGTGGGTCCCAACGGGGCCGGTAAGACCAGTCTGCTAGAGGCCGTGTACTTTCTGGCGCACGGCCGCTCTTTCCGTACCTCCCAACGAGCCAAGTTAGTGGGACCGGTGGCGCCGTTCGTTCGGGTCGTCGGTGCGCTGAGCGAAGAAGGACGCACCGTGACGGCGGGCGTGGAGTACTCGCAGTCCCGAACGGAGGCGCGGCTTGGGGGTGCCAATGTCAGCAGCATGTCCGCCATTGCCGAGCGTTTGCCGGTCCAGATCATCGATCCAGGCGTTCACCGGTTGGTGGAAGAGGGTTCGGCACGACGTCGGCAGCTCCTCGACTGGGGAGTGTTTCACGTGGAACATGGCTTCCTCGGACCCTGGCGGCGTTACCAGCGTGCTTTGAAGCAACGAAACGCCGCGCTCCGGGTGTCGCCTGGGCAGGCACGGGCCTGGGACCACGAGCTCGATACCTGTGCGCGGGAGATTCATGAGCTACGACGTCGCTACGTCACGGAGCTGGCACCCGCCTTTGCGCAACTCGCCACCGAACTGGTCGGCCGACCGTGCGAGCTCGGCTATCAACCAGGTTGGGATCACGAGCGCACGCTCCTGTCGGCCCTCGATGAGGCGTGGCTTCGCGATCAGCGCGTAAAGACGACCACGGTGGGAGCGCACCGGGCGGATCTCATCTTCCGAGTGGACGGGGAGGTGGCGCGGGATCGGATTTCCCGTGGCCAACAGAAGCTGATCGCGTCCTCTCTGGTCCTGGCGCAATTGATTCTTGCCGCCCCACGCATCCCCCATCGCCCCTGCCTTCTGTTGGATGACCCCGCCGCCGAGCTGGATGTGGATAGTTTGGGGAAAATCCTCGCGGTCATCGAACGCATTCCCGCCCAATTGATCGTCACCTCGCTGAGCCCGGCCGGGCTAAGGGGCATCGAAATCGGCGCCATGTTCCACGTGGAACAAGGTCGTTTCACGGCGATGCTATAATTCCGCACCGCCCATCCTAGGCCCGCCCATGACAGACAACGAAGTCTACGATTCAAGCAAAATCAAGGTGTTGAAAGGCCTCGACGCGGTGCGTAAGCGGCCGGGCATGTACATCGGTGATACCGATGACGGTACGGGGCTGCACCACATGGTCTTCGAGGTCGTCGACAACTCGATCGACGAGGCACTCGCCGGCTACTGCACGGACATCACGATCACGGTCCATGCCGACCAGTCCGTCACCGTGGCCGACAACGGCCGTGGAATTCCTGTGGATATCCATCCGGAGGAGGGCCGCTCGGCTGCCGAGGTCATCATGACCGTGTTGCATGCGGGCGGAAAGTTTGACGACTCGTCCTACAAGGTCTCGGGCGGTCTTCACGGCGTGGGCGTGTCCGTTGTCAACGCCCTGTCCGAGTACCTGCTCCTGACGATCCATCGCGGCGGGCGCCGCTATCAGCAGGAATACCGGATGGGCGAGCCGCAGGCGCCCCTGGCCGACGTCGGTCCCACCGATAAGCGCGGCACGATCATTCGCTTCAAGCCGAGCGCCTCGATCTTCACGAACATCGACTTCGACTACAACGTGCTGTCGAAGCGTGTTCGTGAGCTGTCGTTCCTGAATTCGGGGGTGCGGATCGAGCTCATCGACGAGCGCGAAGACAAACGGGAGGTCTTCCAGTACGAGGGCGGCATCCGCGAGTTCGTGCGCTTCCTGAACCGCAATCACGTCCCGATTCACGACACGATCATCTACTTCCGCACCCAGCAAGGCCCGATCGCGGTCGAGCTCGGCCTGCAGTGGAACGACTCCTACCAGGAGAACATGTACTGCTATACCAACAACATCCCGCAGAAGGATGGCGGTACGCATCTCGCTGGTTTCCGCAGCGCCTTGACCCGCACGCTCAACAACTACATCGAGCGTGAAGTTGCCTCCAAGGACAAAGTGGCCACGACGGGCGACGATGCTCGCGAAGGGCTCACGGCGATCCTGTCGGTCAAGATGCCGGATCCGAAGTTCTCCTCGCAGACCAAGGACAAGTTGGTGTCCTCGGAGATCAAGGGCATCGTGGAGTCGGCGGTCAGCGAGAAGCTCGAAGAGTTCTTGCTCGAGCATCCTCAGCAGGCGAAGGCTATCGCGCAGAAGGTCATCGAAGCCGCCCGCGCCCGCGAAGCTGCCCGCAAAGCGCGCGAAATGACGCGCCGAAAAGGCGCATTGGATCTGGCCGGTCTGCCCGGCAAGCTGGCCGACTGCCAGGAGAAGGATCCAGCGCTCTCCGAAATGTTCTTGGTGGAGGGCGATTCCGCAGGCGGCTCGGCCAAGCAGGGCAGAGACCGCCGTACGCAGGCGATCCTGCCGCTCAAGGGCAAGATCCTGAACGTCGAAAAGGCGCGGTTCGACAAGATGCTGTCGTCGGCCGAGGTGGGCACGCTCATCACGGCGCTCGGTACCGGCATCGGAGCCGACGACTTCGACATCTCCAAGCTCCGCTACCACCGTATCATCGTGATGACGGACGCGGACGTCGACGGCTCGCACATCCGCACGCTGCTCCTGACGTTCTTCTATCGTCAGATGCCCGAGCTCATCGAGCGCGGGCACATCTACATCGCCCAACCGCCGCTCTACAAGCTCAAGAAGGGCAAGGTGGAGCACTACGTGAAGGACGATGCGGAACTGAACGCGATCCTGCTCAAGCAGGCGCTCGAAGATGCCGAGCTCCATCACGATCCCAGCCAGCCGCCGATGACGGGTTCGGCGCTCGAAACCCTCGCGCGGCACTGGATGGACGTGGCGGCGATGATCAAGCGGTCCTCGCGACGCTACGACCAGCGCATTCTCGAGCAGCTGCTCTACGTCCCCGAGGTGACGCTCGCGAATCACGACGATTTCGCGTGGCTGACCGAGTGGGGCGCGGCGCTCGAGCGCCAGCTCAATGCCGCCAACGACGTGGGCCGTCGTTATCGCATTCGTGTGGTGGAAGGCGAGGGCGGCGAGCCGCCGCGGCTGCTCGTCTCGAAGACCGAGCACGGCACGACCAGCGAGAAGCACATTCATCGCGAGTTCTTCGAGTCGGCCGAGTACCGGCGCATCGCCGAGCTCGGCAAGATGCTCGTCGGCTTGCTGCAGCCGGGCGCCTACGTCGCCAAGGGCGACCAGAAGCAGGAAGTGGCCTCGTTCAAGCAAGCGATCGACTGGTTGCTCGAACAAGCCCGTCGCGGCCAAGTGATCCAGCGCTACAAAGGTCTGGGCGAGATGAATCCCGAGCAGCTGTGGGAGACGACCATCAATCCGGCCACGCGTCGTCTCGTGCAGGTGCGCATCGAGGACGCGCTTGCTGCGAACGACATCTTCGCCACCTTGATGGGCGATCAGGTCGAGCCGCGGCGTGAGTTCATCGAGAAGAACGCCCTGTCCGTGGCAAACCTCGACATCTAGTCGATATCTACGGCTGGATAATTCAGTAGATCTTGACGATCAGGGCGCAGGTATGCGCCCTTGATCTGTCAACGTTGAGTTCTTCTGATCGTTGTCCGGGGCGTGCCGAGCCCGGCTCATGCTCTCGACCTGCGCTTCGATCCACGCACGCACCTCCTCGTTGAGCTCGCGCGGATCGCGTCCGGCTGCTTCGATCGGCGGACCGATGCGCACGGTGATCTTGCCGGGACGTTTGAGCCAACCGCGCCGCGGCCAGAATTCTCCTGCGTTGTGCGCGACGGGCACGATCTTGCAGCCTGCGCGCGAGGCGAGCAGTGCGCCGCTGATGCCGTATTTGCGCTTCTCGCCCGGCGCGACGCGCGTGCCCTCCGGGAAGATCAAGATCCACAAGCCCTCTTTCAGCCGCTGCGTTCCCTGCTCCACGACTTGATTGACCGCTGTGCCGCCGGCCTTGCGATTGATCGCGATGGGCTTCAAGCGCTTGAGCGCCCAGCCCACCATCGGAATCCACATGAGCTCGCGTTTGAGCACCCAGGCCTGCGGCGGAAAGATGCTTGCCTGTGCGATCGTCTCCCAGGCCGAGGAGTGCTTCCACATCGAGACGTGCGCGCCTTCGGGCAGATGCTCGAGGCCCTCGACCTTGTGCGACAGGCCGCAGAGCTTCTCGAGCATCCAAAGCTGTGTTCGCGACCACGAACGCGCGATCCCGTAGAGCTGAACCGAGGGCAGCAACGCCGCGACGAGCACGACGATCGCGTAGCAGAACGTGCTCGCGAACAGGAAAGTCGTGAACAGAATCGAGCGAACGAGCTGCACGGTTATCCGGGTAGCTTCGATAGATCCGCGGCGCGCATGAACAGATCGCGAATGGACTTGACGAGCCCGAGCCGGTTCGAGCGCAGCGCAGGATCCTCGGCCATGACCATCACGTCATCGAAGAAGCGATCCACGTCGTCCTTGAGCGCTGCCAGCTGCGTCAACGCCTGTTCGTACTCGCGCCGCTCGAAATGCGGCTCGACCTGTTGCTTGATCAACCTAACGTGTTCGTAAAGCTGCCTCTCGGCCGGCTCGATCAGCCGGTCAGCTGCAACCACCAGGCCTTCGGCCGGCGCCTTCTTGAGAATATTCGCGATGCGCTTGTTGGCCGCTGCCAGCGCCGCACTCTGCGGCAGCTTCACGAAGCTCTTGAGCGCGGCGAGCCTCGCCTCGATGTCGAGCGGAGCGGTTGGATTGGTCGCGACCACCGCATCGAACATTTCCGTGGAAATGTCGGCGTCACTTTCGAGCACGAGCCCACGCAGTCGCTCGACGAAATACGTCCAGACTTCTTCCTCGACGCCTTCCTGCTTGACGGGTTGGGCTGCCACCGCTGCCGATACGAGGCTGCGCAGGTCCACATCGAGGCGCGCTTCCAGAATGATGCGCAACACCCCGAGCGCCGCGCGGCGCAGACCGTATGGGTCGCGCGTGCCCGTCGGCTTTTGACCGATCGCGAAGATGCCGGCGATCAGATCGAGCTTGTCGGCCAGCGCCAGCGCTCGGCCCGTGCCCGTTGCAGGCAGTCGATCGCCGGCAAAGCGCGGCAGGTACTGCTCTTCGAGCGCCGTGCACACTTCGGCCGGTTCGCCGTCGTGCTGCGCGTAGTACTTGCCCATCGTGCCTTGCAGCTCGGGGAATTCGCCGACCATGTTCGTCAGCAGGTCGCATTTCGCGAACTCGGCTGCGCGGCGAGTGAGCTGCGCATCGGCACCGATGAGGTCTGCAATCTGCGCTGCCAGACTGGCGATGCGTTCGCTGCGATCGAACAGCGAGCCGAGCTGCGTTTGGAACGTCACGGCACGCAGCGCTTCGCGACGATTCGCGAGCGTTTGCTGCCGATCGGTGTCCCAGAAGAAAGCAGCGTCTGCAAGGCGCGGACGGACCACGCGCTCATTGCCGTCGCGCACTTTGTCAGGATCGCGGCTCTCGATGTTCGCCACCGCGATGAACACATTCATCAGCCGGCCGCTCGCATCGCGCACGGGGAAGTAGCGCTGATGGTCCTGCAGCGTCGCGATCGGCACCTCGGGGGGCAACGAGAGATAACGCTCGTCGAAGCGACCCGCGAGCGGCACCGGCCATTCGACCAGGGCAGTGACTTCATCGAGCAGCGCTTCGTCGATCACCGCTTCGCCGCCGAGCGACTGCGCCAGCGCGGTCACGCTGCCACGAATGCGTTCGCGGCGCGCGGCCACATCGGCCACCACGAAACCTTTTTCGAGCAGCGTACTCGCGTAGCTCGCCGGCGAGCGCAGCGGCAGCTCGCGCGGCGCATGGAAGCGATGACCACGCGTCGCTTTGCCGGCGCGAATTCCCAAGATCTCGGCCTCGACGACCGTGGAACCAAAGAGCATCACCACCCAGTGCACCGGACGGACGAATTCTTCTTCACCCGCACCCCAACGCATGCGGCGCGCAATCGGCAGGGTTCGCAGCGATGCCGCCACGATCGCGGGCAGCAAGGTCGGTGTCTGCTCCCCCGGCTTGCGGCCCACGAACTGCAGGACCTTGCCTTTCGGGCCGTCGACTTGTTCGAGCGCATCGACGGTCGTGCCGCAGGAGGCCGCAAAACCGAGCGCAGCTTTCGTCGGTTGACCGTTGGCATCGAAAGCCTGTGCCACGCTCGGGCCGAGCCGGCGAATTTCTTGATCGGGCTGACGATCCGCGAGGCCCGCTACATAGACCGCCATGCGCCGTGGCGTGGCGAACCAGCGCACCTCACCGTGCGGCAGCGAAGCGGCGCTCAGCTCGCGCTTGATGCCGTCCGCGAACGCCTCTGCCATCGTAAAAAGCGACTTCGGAGGCAGCTCCTCGGTGCCGATCTCGACTAAGAAGTCCCGTTTTGGCATCTGTCTCGAGGTAGTTCGTTGGTTCCAGAGGATCGCGCCGGCTCAGCGGGCCGACTGCAGCATGGGGAATCCGAGTGCCTCGCGCGTGTTGTAGTACGTCTGCGCGACTTCCTTGGCGAGCGCGCGCACCCGCAGGATGTAGCGCTGACGCTCGGTCACCGAGATCGCCTTGCGCGCATCGAGCAAGTTGAAGGTGTGCGAGGTTTTCAGCATCTGCTCGTACGCGGGCAGCGCGAGGCCGTTGGCGAGCAGCTCGCGACAAGCGTTTTCGTGCTCGTCGAAGTGGCGGAATAGAAGCGCCGTGTCCGCGAGCTCGAAGTTGTACTTCGATTGCTCGACTTCGTTCTGGTGATAGACATCGCCATAGGTCACGCGGCCGGCCGGGCCTTCGGCCCACAGGATGTCGTAGATGCTCTCGACGCCCTGGAGATACATGGCGAGGCGCTCCAAGCCGTAGGTGATCTCACCCATGACCGGACGGCAGTCGAGCCCGCCGACTTGCTGGAAGTAGGTGAACTGCGTGACCTCCATGCCGTTCAGCCAGACTTCCCAGCCGAGGCCCCAGGCGCCGAGCGTCGGCGACTCCCAGTTGTCCTCCACGAACCGGATGTCGTGCGTGAGCGGATCGAAGCCGAGGTAGGCGAGCGAACCCAGGTAACGGTCGATGATGTCCGCCGGCGAAGGCTTCAGGACGACCTGGAACTGATAGTAGTGCTGCAGGCGGAAGGGATTGTCGCCATAGCGCCCGTCGGTCGGTCGGCGCGACGGCTGCACGTAGGCCGCGTTCCAAGGTTCGGGGCCGACGGCACGCAGCAGGGTCGCGGTGTGGAACGTGCCCGCGCCCATCTCCATGTCATAGGGCTGCAGGATGACGCAGCCCTGCGCCGCCCAGTACGTCTGCAGCGCAAAGATCAGATCCTGAAAGGTTCGCGGCGGTTCCACGGTTTTTCGCGCGCACATGGCGAGTTCACGAGCAGGTCAAAAGAGCGCGCGAGTATAGCTTGCTGAATAACGTTCGTACGCCCCGCTCAAGTGCACCACTCCGGTGCGATCTTCGCACCGTGGCGCACTATACTGGTGCAGTAAATTGCGGCGTGCTCCGGCGACGGCGTGGATTTTCCAGCAGTTGCGCCATCTCGGTGCGATGGCATGGTTCCTGCAATTTTGCGAGGCAGATTTTCCAGAACCCTTAGGCCCGCAGCGGCGAGCGGCCCGAGGCTACCAATTCGCCGTCCACCGGAGGAGACCTCATGACCACGCCCGCTGAAGTTCTCAGCATCATCAAGGAAAAGGAAGTCAAATTCGTCGATCTTCGCTTTACTGACACGCGCGGTAAGGAACAGCACGTCACGGTCCCGGCCCACACGGTCGATGAGAGCTTGTTCGAAGACGGAAAGATGTTCGACGGCTCGTCGATCGCCGGCTGGAAGGGCATCAACGAGTCCGACATGGTGCTCATGCCCGACCCGACCACGGCCGTGATCGATCCGTTCTTCGAAGAGAAGACCCTGCTGCTCCGCTGCGACGTGCTCGAGCCCTCCACGATGCAGGGCTACGACCGCGATCCGCGCTCCGTGGCGCGTCGCGCCGAGGCCTACCTGAAGTCGACCGGCATCGGCGACAAGGCGCTGTTCGGCCCCGAGAACGAGTTCTTCATCTTCGACAACGTGCGCTACGGCACGTCGATGGGTGGCTCCTTCTTCGAGATCGACTCGGTCGAAGCGGCCTGGAGCTCGGGCAAGAATTTCGAGGACGGTAACAAGGCTCACCGTCCTGGCGTCAAAGGCGGCTACTTCCCGGTCCCGCCCGTTGACTCGTTCCAAGACATCCGTTCGGCCATGTGCCTTGCGCTCGAAGAGCTGGGCCTGAAGGTCGAGGTGCACCACCACGAAGTGGCGACCGCCGGTCAATGCGAAATCGGCGTGAACGCCAATACGCTGGTGAAGAAGGCCGACGAGGTGCAATTGCTCAAGTACGCCGTGCACAACGTCGCGCACGCCTACGGCAAGACCGCGACGTTCATGCCGAAGCCGATCGTCGGCGACAACGGCAACGGTATGCACGTGCACCAGTCGATTTCGAAGGACGGCAAGCCGCTCTTCGCGGGCGACAAGTACGCCGGCCTTTCGGATCTCGCGCTCTACTACATCGGCGGCATCATCAAGCACGCCAAGGCGCTGAACGCGTTCACCAACGCCAGCACCAACAGCTACAAGCGTCTGGTGCCGGGCTTCGAAGCGCCCGTGATGCTCGCCTACTCGGCGCGTAACCGTTCGGCGTCGATTCGTATTCCGTGGGTCTCGAATCCGAAGGCGCGCCGCATCGAAGTGCGCTTCCCGGACTCGACCGCCAACCCGTATCTCGCGTTTGCGGCGATGCTGATGGCGGGCCTGGACGGCATCATCAACAAGATCCATCCGGGCGAGGCGGCCGACAAGGATCTCTACGATCTGCCGCCCGAGGAAGCGAAGAACATTCCGGAAGTGTGCTACTCGCTCGAACAGGCGCTGCAGTCGCTCGATGCCGATCGCGCCTTCTTGAAGGCGGGCGGCGTGTTCACGGACGACATGATCGACGCCTACATCGCGCTCAAGATGCAGGAAGTCACCAAGGTGCGTATGTCGACGCACCCGCTCGAGTTCGAGTTGTATTACAGCGTGTAACCGTGGCGGCGGTGGGTCCTCCGGCCCACCGCCACTCCCACGTGTTCACCCGGTGACGGTGTTCACAGTGCGCCGTCACCGCTTTTGTCAGGCGGAGGCGAAGCGGATATGCTCTGCTGTCATGCGCACAGTGCTTGTACTGATAGCGATGCTCGCGGCAGCCGCGTTCGCCAACGCGCAAAGCAGTGCGCAAACCGTATGGAAATGGGTCGACGAGCATGGCGTGACGCACTATTCGGATCGGCCGGTGCCCGGCGCCACGAAGGTAGAGCTTTCCGGCGGCAAGGTCGGGACGACACCGCCGAGCTACTCGCCGCCCCCTCCCCCCTCAACGACGCGGCGCACGCGCGAAACTTCCGAGAGTGCCTACCGAGCCGTCACGATCGTGACGCCGGCCAATGGCGATGCGATCGTCAACACGGGCGGTCAGGTTCCCGTTCAAGTTTCGATCGATCCTGGCTTGCAGCCCGGTCATCGGCTCGAGCTGTATCTCGACGGTGCGAAGGTGCAAGGTCACTCGGGCGAAACGAGCTTCACGCTGACCGAGGTGTATCGCGGCGAGCATTCGCTGGTGGCCGTGATCACCGATGCGAGCGGCAAGCGCTTGCGCGAGAGCGAGCGCGTGGTCTTCTACGTGGTCCAGCGTTCGATCGCCAAGCCGCCCGTCGGACCTGCACTGCGCAATCCGCCTCCCTCGCGGCGCAGCAACGCGCTGCCGAAACAACAACCCTCGTTCGCCGAGCTCAACGGCGATCGTCTGGTGCAGCCGGTCGATCCGCGCACCAATCGTCCGGCGAAGTCCGCATCCTAGTCGCGCTTGAGCGTTTGACACGCTCGTTTGCCGATTCGCCTCGGCCGCGCTGCCTGATGGAGCGATCCTGATGGCTGTCGCTGCTTTCGCGCTGCGGGACTACGCGATGATCGACGCGAATCGCATTCTCGACAGCCTGAGCACGAGCGTGCTGATCGTCGACGAGCAGCATGGGGTCGTGTACCTCAACGTCGCCGCCGAGGCGCTGTTCGGCGTCAGTCGCAATCAGGCGCGCGGGCGTCCCCTGCGCGAGCTGGTGGCCGATGCCACGAATCTCGAGGCGATCGTGGCGCGCGCCGTCGAAACCTGGCGTCCCTTCTCGCGCCGCGAGCTCCTGCTCCGCCCGATCTACGGCGAAGGCGAGCTGACGGTCGATTGCACGGTCGCGCCCTTCGAGGATGCGCCGGGAAAGGCGGTCATCATCGAGATCAGCGATACGACCCAGCATCAGCGCATCTCGCGCGAAGCGGCGCTGCTCACGCAGATCGACGGCAGCCGCCTGATGATTCGTCAACTGGCGCACGAGATCAAAAATCCCTTGGGCGGCCTGCGCGGCGCCGCGCAGCTGCTCGCGCGGCAGCTGTCCGACGCGTCGATGCGCGAGTACACCTCGATCATCATCAGCGAAGCCGATCGGCTCGTGACGCTCGTCGACTCGCTGCTCGGGCCCGGGCATGCGCCGCGCAAGGAGCCCATCAATGTTCACGAGCTCCTGCAGCATGTCTATCACCTGCTCGCCGCCGACGCGCCGTCGGTGATCATCGACCGCGATTACGACCCGAGCCTGCCGCCGCTCAAGCTCGATCGCAATCTCATCATTCAGGCGATGCTCAATATCGGCCGCAATGCGCTGCAAGCGATTGCGCAAGCGCACACGAGCGGCGGGCGGCTGATCCTGCGCACACGTGCGCTGACGAACGTGAACATCGGCACACGCCGCCATCGCGTGGTGGCGTGCGTGCAATTCGAAGACAACGGGCCGGGCGTGCCCGAGCATCTGCGCGAGACGCTCTTCTATCCGCTCGTCACCGGCCGCCAAGACGGCACCGGTCTCGGCCTTGCGATCGCGCAAGATCTCGTCGCGCGCCATGACGGCTTGATCGAATTCGAAAGCCGACCTGGTCGCACCGTTTTCACGATCCTCTTGCCTTTCAACGCAGCAGACAGCAGTGAAACCGCTTAACGTCTGGCTCGTCGACGACGACGCCTCAATGCGATGGGTTCTCGAGAAGGCCTTGCGTCAAGGCGGGATGTCACCGACCGCCTTCGATCAGGCAGACACGGCGCTCGCAGCGCTAAGGCGCGATCGGCCCGATGTGCTGATCACCGACGTGCGCATGCCGGGACGCAGCGGACTCGATCTGTTGAGCGAGATCCGCGACAGCCAACCTGAGCTGCCCGTCATCGTGATGACCGCGCATTCGGACTTGGACAGTGCCGTCGCGGCCTATCAAGGCGGCGCATTCGAATATCTGCCGAAGCCTTTCGACATCGATCAGGCCGTCGATCTGGTGCGGCGTGCGGCCAAACAAAAGGTACGCACGGACGACAACGTGAGCGAGGCACGGCGCATTCCGGAGATGCTGGGTCAGGCGCCGGCGATGCAGGAAGTCTTCCGCGCGATCGGTCGACTGTCGCGTTCGAGCATGACGGTGCTGATCACGGGCGAATCCGGTACGGGTAAAGAGCTCGTTGCTCGCGCGTTGCATCGGCACAGCCCGCGCGCGAACAAGGCTTTCATCGCGCTCAACACTTCGGCGTTCACGGCGGATCTGCTCGAATCGGAGCTGTTCGGCCACGAGAAGGGTTCGTTCACCGGCGCCGATCAGCTGCGACGCGGTCGCTTCGAGCAGGCCGACGGCGGCACGCTGTTTCTCGATGAGATCGGCGACATGTCGCCGCAGCTGCAGACGCGATTGTTGCGCGTGCTCGCAGAGGGCGAGTTCTATCGCGTCGGCGGCCAAGTGCCGGTGCGCGTCGATGTGCGCGTGATTGCCGCCACGCACCAGGACCTGGAAGCGCGCGTCAAACAGAACCTGTTCCGCGAGGATCTGCTGCATCGCTTGAACGTGATTCGCATCGAAGTGCCGCCGCTGCGCGCCCGCCGCGAAGACATTCCGGAGCTGCTCAATCACTATCTCGCCGCGGCGGCGGTCGAGCTCGGCGTCGAGCCGAAGACGCTCACGCCGGAAGCATTGGCGGTGCTCACGAATTTCGATTGGCCGGGCAATGTGCGTCAGCTCGTCAATGCCTGCCGTCGTTTGACCGTGACGGCGCCGGGCCGCGAGATCAAAGCCGAAGACATTCCGGCGGACCTCGGCGGCTCGCCGAATCCCGCGACATTGCAGGACGAATGGACGCGCCAGCTGAGCGCATGGGCGGAGAAGCGGCTCAACGCAGGTCAGATTCCGTTGTTGGACGATGCCGTGCCGCAGTTCGAGCGCACGCTGATTCGCGCCGCGCTGCGTAAGGCGGAGGGCGGACGTCAGGAAGCGGCGCGGCTGCTCGGCTGGGGACGCAATACGCTGACGCGCAAGCTCAAAGAGCTTGATATGGACGACGAATAGCGAAGCGCCCGTTCAGCAGGCGCGCGTCGGTGTCGCCGCGGCCGCATGCGCCGTGGAGGTGCCGACCAGCTCGGCGATCGAGCGCAGCCCATGACGGGCCAGATAGTCAGCGATGCCCGCATTGATCTTCTTGCAGACGAGCGGATCGTAGAAGAGCGCCGTGCCGACGCCGACCGCCGAGGCGCCCGCAATGATGAACTCGAGCGCATCGGTCGCCGAGCAAATCCCACCTTGCCCGATGATCGGCACGTTGTGTTTGCGCGCTACCTCGTAGACCTGATGCACTTTGAGCAGCGCGATCGGTTTGATGGCAGGACCCGATAGCCCGCCCTGCACGTTGCCGATCACGGGCCGACGCGTTTCGACGTCGATCGCCATGCCCATGACCGTGTTGATGACGGACAGCGCATCCGTACCGGCCTCGATGCAAAGGCGCGCGTTTTCGCGAATGTCCGTCTGATTGGGCGAGAGCTTGGTGATGAGCGGCTTCTTCGTGGCCGCACGACATGCCGCCACGACGCGCGCCGACATTTCGGGATAATTGCCGAACTGCACGCCGCCTTCCTTGACGTTCGGGCACGAGATATTGATCTCGATCGCAGCGACGGGCGAGTCGTCGAAACGGCGCGTCACCTCGACGTAATCCTCGATCGTCGAGCCGCAGACGTTGGCGATGAAGCGCGTTTCGCTGAAGTCGAGCGTCGGCAGGATCTTGGTGACGACGTGATCGACGCCGGGATTTTGCAGACCGATCGCATTGAGCATGCCCATCGGCGTCTCGTAGACGCGATGCGGCGGATTGCCGAGGCGCGGCTCGCGCGTCGTACCTTTGAGGACGATCGCACCGGCATCGCGGTTCGAGAAACCTTCGACGCGCGTATATTCCTCGCCGAAGCCGACGCAGCCGGACAACAGCACGATGGGCGAATCGAGGCGTAGGCCGCAGAAGTCGACGGCAAGCGTGGGCGCAGAATCGGAAGTCGTCAGCATGGGGCCGGTAGTCTAGCGCAGGCTCCCCGAATCCCCGAAGTCGAGTTGCTGGATGTTCAACGTCGTCCTCTATCAGCCCGAAATCCCACCGAACACGGGCAACATCATTCGGCTGTGCGCCAACTCCGGCGCCACGCTGCATCTCATCCGTCCGCTCGGCTTCGACTTGAGCGAGAAGGCGGTCCGCCGCGCCGGCATGGATTACGCCGAGCTCGCGTGCGTGCGTGTGTGGGATGCGCTGGAAGAGTGCTTGCAGGCGCTCGAACGACCGCGTTGGTTTGCCGTATCGACGCGCGGCAGCGTGCGTTACGACACTGTGGCGTTTGCGCGCGGCGATACGTTCGTGTTCGGTCCGGAGACGCGCGGGCTGCCGCAGGCGATCATCGACGCATGTCCGCAACAGCAGCGACTCAAGATTCCGATGATTCCGGGCAATCGCAGCCTCAATCTCTCGAATGCGGCTGCGGTCGTCGTATACGAAGCGTGGCGTCAGCTCGGTTTCGCCGGCAGCTAGCGCTCAGGCGTTCTCGGGTTTGAGCGCGCGCGACATCAGCTCGCGCACGGCTTCTTTGGGCGGCAGGCTTTCGTAGATCACGCGGTAAATCTGCTCGCTGATCGGCATTTCGACATTGAGACGGCGCGCCACCTCACGCACGGCGCGCGCCGCGAACACGCCTTCCACGACCTGACCGATGGCGCGCTGTGCGCCATCCATGCTGCTGCCGCGGGCGAGCTCGAGACCGAAGCGACGATTACGCGATTGATCGTCCGTGCACGTCAGGACGAGATCGCCGAGCCCGGCGAGTCCCATGAACGTTTCTTTCCGCGCGCCGAGGGCCACGCCGAGACGCGTCATTTCCACGAGCCCGCGCGTAATGAGCGCAATGCGCGTGTTCGCGCCGAAGCCGAGCCCATCGGACATGCCTGCGCCGATGGCGAGCACGTTCTTGGTCGCACCGCCGACTTCGACGCCGATGATGTCCTCGGACGTGTAGGCGCGGAAATTCAGCCCGGAGAGGCTCTGCGCGAGCGTGGCCGCAAAGCCGGGGTCTTCGGAGGCGACCGTCATGGCGGTCGGCAAACCGGCGCCGACTTCGTTCGCAAACGTCGGGCCCGAGATCACCGCAAGCGGCACGTTGGGACCGAGCACCTGCCGCGCCACTTCGTGCGGCAGCAGGCCGGTGGTCAGCTCAAAGCCCTTGGTTGCCCAGGCGACGCGTGCGTCCTTGCGCAGGTGCGGCTTGGTCGCTTCGAGCATGCCGCGCAGCGCGTGGCTCGGTACCGCGAACAGCACATCGCGGGTCTCGCGCAGCGCTGTCGCGAGATCGGCCTCGATCTCGAGCGCATCGGGAAACGGCGCATCCGGCAGGTAACGCGCGTTGCGACGCTGCGTCTTGAGCTCCGCGAGATGCGCACGGTCGCGGCCCCACAGGACCGTGCGCCGCGCGGCGCGCGCGAACTGGATCGCGAGCGCCGTGCCCCAGGAGCCCGCACCGAGCACCGCGATCTGCGTGGAGGCGCTGTTCTCGGGGGACGCCTCGCCCATGGCAGATCAGTTGGCGGGTTGGGGATTCGCTTGCGCCGCGGCTTGCTCTTGCTGTGCGCGTGCCGCCGCCTGCGCGAACAAGGCCTCGAAATTGACCGGCGGCAGCAGGAACGGCGGGAAGCCGCCCTTCAGGAGTAGATCCGAGACCACCTGACGCGCGTACGGCAGCAGGTAGTTCGGGCAGAAGATCGCCAGCAGACGCTGCAGATCCTGCGGCGGCACATTGCGCACACCGAAGGCGCCGGCCTGCTGCAGCTCGATCAGCCAGAACGTCTTATTTGCGACCTGCGCTTCGACACGCACGGTGAGCACCACTTCCTTCAGGTCGTTGCCGAGCTCGTTGACCGTCGTGTTCAGGTTCAGATTGATCGTCGGATTGCCGCCGTTCGGGTCGACGCGCGGGCCCTGCGGCGCTTCGAACGACACGTCCTTCAGATAAACGGCTTGAGGTACGAACTGGGGCGCGTTCGGATCGGCGGCCTGGCCGTTCGGAGCCTGTGCTTCATCAACCATACTGTGTCCTCTGTCGTTCGTTTCGTGTCGGTTCAATCGAGCTGGACGATCGGTTCGCGAATTCGACGATCGCCGCCGAGACGCTCGCCCTAATTGTTCGGCGCGAGCAGCTTATCCAATTCGCCGGCGCGATCCAGAGCCGCCAAGTCGTCGTATCCCCCTACATGGCGATCGCCGACGAAAATCTGCGGCACCGTCCGCCGTCCGCCGCTCCTCTCTACCATGATGTCGCGCTGCTGCGGATCCTCATCGACCTTGATTTCCCGTACGGCAACGCCTTTGCGCGCGAGCAAGCTGCGCGCGCGCTGACAATACCCGCACCATGTCGTCGAGTACATGACGACTTCAGGTGAGTTGCTCATGCTTTACCCTTCTTGCCTTCGCCTTTGACGAGCGGCAGGTTCTCCTGCCGCCAAGCGGTCAGCCCGCCGCGCAGGGTCACGACCTTCGTGAACCCCTGCCCTCTCAACGCGCGAGCGGCGGCGGCGGAGGCAAAGCCGTTTTCGCAATAGACAAGTACGGGTTTTTCTTTGTATTTCTTGAGCTGATCGGCGTGCGAAGCGAGCTCGCTGGCGGGGATGTTGCGAGCGTCGATGATGTGTCCGGCCGCATAATCGGCAGCGGAACGCACGTCGACCACGACGGCCCCCTTGTTCGCAAGCAGCACCGCTTCGTTGACGGAGACGACATTCGAGCCGCGCGCACGCTGTCTGATCTCGACGATGACGACCAATACGAACAAGATCGCCGCGGCTGCAACCAAAAAGGGATGATTTGTGGTGTACTCGAACAGCCGATTCATGGTGTCTGTCTTAAAGAATGAGCCCCACGCTCCAAGCCGCGGATCGCTCTGAGCGCAATGTCCGGATCCTGCCGTCCGCGAGGGCGGACGCAAAAAAGGCGCAAAGTATAGCAGTGCGCCCGGACGGCTCGCCCGCATGAGGACCCATCATGCTCGGTAAGTTCTGGCGAGGGGTGCTCGTGTGCCTGCTGCTCGGCAGTCCGATCGCAGCCGTGCAGGCGGCGGGCGCGGATGCCAAAGCCAAAGAAGCCGAGCTCAAGCAGGTGCGAGCGCGGATCGAGGCGATCCGCAAGGCGATCCACGCGGACGCCGAGCGCCGCGATGCGCTCGCCGGCGAGCTCAAGCAGGCCGACATCGCCGTGCAGAACGCACGTGAGCGACTAGCCGACGTGCGCGCGCAGCGCACGGCTGCGGAGAACAAGCTCGCCGAGTTACGCCGCGAGCAGGCCGAGACCGAGCGGGCGATCGCGGCCGAACGTACCGCGCTCTCCGCCGAGCTCGCCGCGGCGTACATGAACGGTCGTCAGGAGCAGCTCAAGCTCCTTTTGAATCAACAAGATCCCGCACGGCTCGGGCGCATGATGGCCTATTACGGTTACTTCGGGCGGGCGCGCGCCGAGCGGATCGATCGCATCGGCGACAGGCTCGAGCACCTGGAGCTGCTGAACGAGCGGATCTCCGCGGAGGCCGCGCGATTGCGCGCGCTCGAGGAAGAGTCCGAGCGCACCGTCAATCAGCTTGCGAGCGCGCGGCAGCAACGCGCCCAAACGCTCGCGAAGGTGCAGGCGACGCTCAAGAGCCGCAATCAGGAGCTCGCCAAGCTGCAGCGCGATGCACGTGCGCTCGAGGATCTGGTCGCGCAGCTGCGCCGCGCCATCGACGAGTTCCCCGAGCTTGCCGAGCAACCATTCGAGAAAGTAAAGGGCAAGCTCCCCTGGCCGATCGCGGGCAGGGTGCTGGCCAAATTCGGGGACTTGCGCGCCGGCGGCCCGCTCAAATGGCAGGGCATCGTGATCGGAGCCGACCGGGGCGCCCAGGTGCGCGCGCCGTTCTACGGGCGGGTCGTGTATGCTGACTGGCTGCCGGGCCTTGGGCTCTTGATCGTGCTCGATCACGGCAACGGCTACATGAGCCTGTACGGCAACAACGAGCAGCTCTACCGCCGCGTCGGCGAGCGGGTGGCGCCCGGCGATCTGCTGGCCGCAGTCGGCGATGCAGCAGGCGTCGGCAAGCCGGGGCTGTATTTCGAGATTCGCAAGGGCCGCCAACCCGTCGATCCGTCCTCCTGGCTCGTGCGCCGGTAAGACCGCCGGTCTGCCAAAACTGCGGGCGAGTTCAAGGACGCTCCCCGCATGGAAATTCATGATTCGCCTTACTTCGGGGTACTACGACCGGATAGGGGACATGGGGCGTACATCGGATGAGGAGACGATAGAGGCGGAAAGCCTGTCGACGTCGCTCGATCCGTACGGACAGCTTTTCAAGATGCTGATGCCGCGGGCGGCCAGCATCGCCATCTACGACCGTATGGCCGTACCGCTTTGGCTTTCGGACGGCTACGACGGTCACAATCTCGCCCAGCTCGTCGAAGAAGCGCTCAACGCCGCTCAGCAAGGTTTGACCGACCCCAACGAGCGCGACGGTTTCGCGCGCACCTGGGACGGCGAGACTTCCTACGTTTTCATCTTGCGCGACCGCGACACTTTGTTGGGCGCGCTCGCCATCTCGTGTCAGGACGGTCCCAACGGCGCGCGACCGTTCACGATGGTGCAGGGCTTGTTGCGCCCAGCCGTCCAAGTGCTGGGACGCGAGCTCGCGCATCAGTACAACATCGACGATCTGCGCCGCGATCTTTCGGCACGCGACGGCGATCTCGCGCTGCTGCTCGGTAGCGATGCTGCGGGTGACGAGACTGGCGAGCAGGATTTCGCGCACTTGCTGCACAACGTTGCGACGCATCTCGAGTGCAGCTACGGCGCGCTGCTCGTGCCCGACAAGAAGATCGCCGAGACGTATGCGTCCGACGCGCTCGGTCGTAATACGCGCGAGCGCCTCGAGAGCGCACAGCGCAATCTGCTCGCGTGGACGCAGGTCCAGCGCCGCAGCCTGCTGCTCAACAAGGCGCCGGCAAACAGTCCCGTTGGCCAGCTTGCTTGCAAGCTGCTTGCCTGCCCGATTCGCCACGGCGCGCATGAGGTCGAGGGCCTGTTGCTGCTCGTGCGACCCGCAGCGGCGGCCGATTTCGCCAATCGCGAGCTGCGCATCGCGGAGATGCTGGCACGGCGCCTTGCCTCCGTGCTGCAGAACTCTTTTGACCCATCAACAGGACTGCTGACGCGGCCTGCGTTCGAGCAGCGCGCCCTCGCTACGCTCGCGGCAGGCGCAGCGGATGCGCAGCACTGCGTTGCGTATCTCGACGTCGATCGGCTGCACGTGCTCAACGAGCAACACGGCATGCATGTCGGCGATGAGGCGATTCGCCGCATCGCCGATGTATTGAGCGCGCGCCTATCCGCCGACCGTATCGGCGCGCGGCTTGCGGGCGATCGCTTCGCCGTGTTCTTGCCGCACACCGCGCTCGAATCGGCGTGCGCTTTTGCCGAAGAGCTGTGCCGCGCCGTTGCGAACACCGCGTTGCGGCACGACGGCGCGCAGATCGACCTGTCGGTCAGCATCGGCGTTGCGGCAGTTCCGAACACGAAACTGCCTTTGACGCACGCACTTGCTGCTGCCGAAAGCGCTTGCAAGGCTGCGAAGGAGCGCGGGCGCGCGCGCGTCGAGACGTATGGGTCGTGCGAGCAGGCGACCGAGCCGGAACCGCCGCAACCGCAGCGCGTGCGCGTAGCGCCGAAGCGCCACGACGACGCCACGAGCATCGAGAGCCTGCGCGAAGCGGTCGAGAACGATCGCTTCCGCATGGATGCGCAGCCGATCGTGCAGTTGTCGACGAAGGGGGCGGCACGTCATTTCGAGCTGCTGCTGCGCATGGTCGATCAAGGCGCCGAGGATATTGCCCCGGATACCTTCCTCGCCGCCGCAGAGCGCCATCAGCTCGCATCGCGCATCGATCGCTGGGTCGTTCACTACGTGCTCGAGCTGCTCTCGCCGGCAGCGCCGGCGCTCGAAGCGCTCGGTGCGCATTTTGCGATCAATATCTGCGGTCAGTCGCTCGACGACGAAACGTTCGCGGACTATCTCGAGAGCAAGCTGCGCGAGTACGAGCTGCCGACGCAGCTGCTGTCCTTCGAGATTTCCGAGTCAGCCGCAGTCGCGAGCATCGTGCGCGCCGAGATGTTGATTCGCCGGCTCAAGGATCTCGGCTACGGCATTGCGCTCGATGACTTCGGACACGGCCTGTCCTCGCTCGGCTATCTCAAGTCCTTGCCGGTATCGCACCTCAAGATAGACGGTGCGCTCGTGCGCGGCCTTGCGGCGGGCAACGATCGCTCGCCGGCGATGATCAAGGCCATCGTCGAGCTGGCGCAGAAGACGAACCTCACCACCACGGCGAAGTGCGTGGAGAGCGAGGCCATCCTGTTTGCCGTCGAGGAGCTCGGCGTCGATTACGGCCAAGGCTTCGCCATCGGCCGGCCGCGGCCGCTCGAAATCGTGCTTCAAGAGCTGCTGCGCGCAGCTCCCGGCAGCGAGCGCAAGTCAGGGCCGCGCCTGGCGCGGCTCGGCGGATTGTGACGTAGTTCTCGTCAGAGTTTTTCTGCAGCCGTCGCCGCATTGGATGCACCCGGGGACTGCTCTATTCTGAGCAGGCAGCATTCATTGGTCTTCATTGCCCATGCCCCGAATGTCAGCCTCGTTCCGCTCCGTCGTGGCGCTTGCCGCAGGCATGCTGCTCGGCTTTGGCGTCTCCGTCGGTCCGGCAGTCAAAGCGGAACGCACGGTGCCCGAGCGTGCGAATGCGAAAACGGCAACTGCACTGCCTTTCGAGGACGCAGAGCTGTTTGCCGAAGTGCTCGAGCGCATTCGCGCGGAGTACGTCGATGAAGTCTCCCAGCAGAAGCTCATCGAGGCCGCCATCCGCGGCATGTTGAGCGATCTCGATCCGCATTCGGCATATCTGGATCGCGCGCAGTTCGACGAGGTGCGCATCAGCACCTCTGGAGAGTATTCGGGCGTCGGCATCGAAGTCACGCTCCAACGCGGCAGCGTACGCGTCGTGACGCCGATCGAAGGTACGCCGGCCGAGCGCGCCGGCATCAAAGCCGGCGATCGGATCCTCGCCATCGATCGCGTGCCGGTCGATCCCGAGCGGCTCGACGATGCGATCGATCGAATGCGCGGTGTTGTAGGCACGTCCGTGACGCTCGAGATCGAGCGCGACGGCGTGGCCGAGCCGCTCGAATTTCATCTCAAGCGCGAAAGCGTGCAGGTGCAAAGCGTGCGCAAGGCGCTGCTGCCGGGGCGCGTCGGTTATGTGCGCATCTCGCAGTTCAGCGAACGCACGCCGCGCGCCGTCGAACGTGCGATCGAATCGCTGCGCAAGGAAGCTGGCACGCTCGATGGGCTCGTGCTCGATCTGCGCAACAATCCGGGCGGCGTGCTCGAAGCGGCGGTCGGCGTCGCCGATCTCTTCCTCGATGAAGGGCTCATCGTGAGCGCCGTCGGCCGCGCGGCCGATGCGGAATTCGCCATGGAGGCGGCGCCCGGCGACGTCATGGCGGGTGCGCCCATCGTCGTTCTGGTGAACGCAGGCTCGGCATCCGCTTCCGAGATCGTAGCCGGTGCGCTGCGCGATCATCGGCGCGCCACGCTGGTCGGACAGAAAACCTACGGCAAAGGCTCGGTGCAAACCATCATGCCGTTGTCGAACGGGCAGGCGCTCAAGCTCACGACCTCGCGCTATTTCACGCCATCCGGCGAGTCGATTCACAACAAGGGCATCGTCCCCGACCGTACCATCGCGACGGAAGAGCTCGAAGCCGCGCATGGCGCCGAGAGCGCCTTGTACGGCAGCCTGGCGCACGATTACGAGCTGCGTGTCGCGCTGGACGTGCTCGCCGGCGCGGCCGTACAGCAATCCCGCTTGCACTGAGCGGCGTCGGCTCCGTGCTTACGCGCCGACTTCTGGTGAGCGCACGCTGACTGCACACTGCAAGCGTCATGTCGGGCCCTTCAGTGACAGCAGTACCGTCGACGGCAACGCGTGCGTTGCTCGGTCTGCACTTGGTCGTGCTGTCGATCGGCGTCCTGCAGTTTGCCTTTGCGCCGAATCTCGTCGAGCGGCCGCTGCTTGCGGCCGGTGCGCTCGCCACCTCCGCGATCGTGCTGCTTCTCGTGCGCGTGGTGCCGGCATTGCGTCGCCGCGCGCATGCGCCGCATGCCATCGAAATCGCGGCGATGACCGCGATGATCAATCTGCTGGCATTGGCCAGCGGCGCCGCACACAGCGCATTGCTCGCGCTCGATGTCGTACCGCTCGCGGCGCTCGGTATTGCGTTCACTCGCGCTGGGGTCGTCATGATCGGAACGCTCGTGCTCGCAGTACTGGTGCTAATGCTCGGGGCCGTCACACCGCAGCTCGACATCAGGAGCACCGAGTTCGGCATGCGCTTGCTGAGCCTGCTGGCACCTGGTGCGGCGCTCGGCCTGATCCTCGCGACGTTGACCGAGAGCGTGCAAGAGGCCACGCAACGCATTCGTGCGCTGGCCGTTTCGGACGCGCTCACGGGGCTCATGAATCTGCGCACGTTCGAGCACGTGCTGCAGCAGGAACATCGCAAGGCCGAACGATTCGGTCGCAGCTATTCGATCCTGATCGTCGACGTCGACAACCTGGCGCGCGTCAACGAAACGCTCGGCCACGACGCCGGCAACATGATGTTGAACGCCGTGGCGTCGGCGATTGCGCGCTCGGTACGCGGCTCGGATGTCGTCGCCCGCTTGGGCGGCGATGAGTTCGTCGTGCTCTGTCTGCAGGCCTCGCCCGACATCGGCGCCGCGATCGCTCAGCGTATCCGCAACAACGTGTATGCCGGCACCGTCTCAATTGCCAATCGGCTGCTACGTGCCAATGTCAGTGTCGGTGTCGCGAGCTTTCCTGCCGATGGACTCTCCGCGAAAGAGCTGCTGATCCTCGCCGAGCGACGCATGCAGCAGGATCGCGAGCGGCACGGCGATTCGTCGGATCTTTGAGCCGTCGAGCGGCGCACTCCTCTGATCCGCGCCAACGTTGCAATTCACGCGCCGGGCCCCATGTTTGCCGCGGATGGGCGTTTCAATAACATGTCGCTGAACGTGGATCGCATCGATCCCAGAGGAGCTCGCGCATGACGGCGTTCTTTCTGCGCGCTGCGATTGCAGCATTGGGCCTGTGGCTCGCCGCAAGGATTTTCTCGGGCCTCGTATTCGACAGCGCGGTGACGTTGCTGGCCGCCGCGGTGCTGCTCGGCATCGTCAACGCCATCGTCCGTCCCATCGCGGTCATCCTGACCCTTCCCCTGACGCTGATCACGCTCGGCTTGTTCTTGCTGGTCATCAATGCCGGCATGCTCGGGCTCGTCGCGTTGATGCTGCCTGGATTTTCGATCAGCGGCTTCTGGACCGCCATCGGCGCAGCACTCATCGTCAGCCTCGTGTCGTGGGCAGCCTCAGGGCTGCTCAACGACAAGGGCAAGATCGAAGTAATACGGCTACGCTGACGGTGCCGATCAAACCGGCTGCGACGCCCCGCGTTGTCCGACGCGATAGAGCCAGTAGCCGACGATCGCGAGCACGATGAGCCCGACGCCCTGACCGAAGTGGAACGCTTCGGGCAGCGCGAGGACATCGGCACGTTTGCTGAGCACGATAGCTAGCGCAATCGCGATACCCATCAGCGCTTCGCCGGTGATCAAGCCCGCGGAGAACAGAATGCCCGGCCGATGCACGCGATCGCGCACCGTATCGTCCTGCGTGCCGACGATGCCGTGACGCCGCTCGACGAAATGCGCGAGTAAGCCGCCCAAGAAGATCGGCACCATCAGCTCGAGCGGCAGATAGATGCCGATCGCAGCCGCGAGCACCGGCACGCGGAAGCTCGAATTGCGCGCTTTCAGCCAGCTGTCGATCGCAATCACGATCGCGCCGACCACGGCACCCGCACCGATCATGTCCCACGGCAGCTTGCCGCCGAACAAGCCTTTCGCAACCGAGGCCATCAACGTGGCCTGCGGCGCTTGCAAGGAGCCTGGACGCGTCGGATCGCCGATGCCGTATGCCTCGGCGAGCAGATTGAGCACCGGCGCCATGACGAGAGCGCAGGAGAATGCGCCGATGCCGAGCATCAGCTGCTGTTTCCAGGGCGTGGCGCCGACGATGTAGCCGGCCTTGAGATCCTGCAGGTTGTCGCCGCCTACCGCAGCTGCGCAGCAAACCACCGCACCGATCATGATGGCCGCGACGGCGCCGATCTGCGAGTCCCGGCCCAAGAGCAGCATCAGGACGAACGATGCGAACAGAATCGTCGCAATGGTGATGCCCGACACCGGATTGTTCGACGAGCCGACCAAACCGGCGAGATAAGCGGACACCGACACGAACAGAAAGCCGGCCACGATCATGATGATCGTCATCGGCAGGCTCACCGCCCAGCTCTGCACGATGGCCTGATACAAGCCGAACAGCGGCAACACGAACAGCACGAGCGAGATCAACATCCATTTCATCGGCAGATCGCGCTCGGTATCCGCCACCACGGCACCGGTGCCCTTGCGAGCGGCGGCGATACCGCTCTTGATGCCCGCGAGCAGCGAGTTGCGCAGCGAGAACAGCGTCCAGATGCCGCCGATCAACATCGTGCCGACGCCGATATAGCGAATGCGATCGCCGCGAATGATGGCTGCCGCTTCCGCCGCCGTCGCGCCGACGACCTTGGCTGCGACTTCAGGATCGGTGTCGAGCATGAAGGCGTGATAGAACGGAATCGCGACGTTGTAGGCGAAGATGCTGCCGGAGACGACGACGATGCCGATGTTGAGTCCGACGATATAGCCGACGCCGAGCAACGCCGGCGACAAGCCCGTTCCCATGTAGCCGAGATATTTGCCGAAGAAGCTCGCGCCTGCGGCATTGTCGGGAATCAGGCGCAGACCGCTTTCGGCGGCGAGCTTGACCAAGCCGCCGATGCCGGCGGACATGCCGAGAATCTTCAATCCCGGACCGGGATTCTCGCCTGCCTTCAGCACTTCGGCGGCGGCCTTGCCTTCCGGGAACGGCAGCGGATTCTCGACGATCATCGAGCGGCGCAGCGGCACGGAGAACAACACGCCGAGCAAACCGCCGAGACCCGCGATCGCCAACACCCACGAGTACTTGAAGCTATCCCAGTAATCGAGAATGACGAGCGCCGGAATCGTGAAGATCACACCGGCGGCGATGGAGGAGCCGGCCGACGCACCGGTCTGCACGATGTTGTTCTCGAGAATGTGTCCGCCACCGAAGAGCCGCAGCACGCCCATGGAAAGGACGGCCGCCGGAATTGCCGTTGCGATCGTCAAACCCGCGAACAACCCGAGATAGGTGTTGGCGGCGGCCAGCACGGTTGCCAGAACGATGGCGAGGATGACGGCGCGCAGCGAGAGCTGCGGAGGTTGCGGTGTGGACATACGTGTTCCCGTAGTCGAGCGACCCGTTTGTTGTTACTGGTTGTTACCCGAGCTCGGGCTCGTCGAGCGCGCGTGCGGCTACCAGCCGCACGCCTTGCCCTTGTTCTGTTCTTCCAGCCAGCTCGTGAGCGGCGCGAAGTAATCGAGGATCGCCGAAGCGTCCATCGTGCGCGTGCCGGTGAGCTTCTCCAGCGTGTCCTGCCACGGCTGGCTCTGGCCCGCCGCCAGCATCTCGCGGAAACGCCGGCCGGCCTCGGCATTGCCGAACACCGAGCACTCGTGCAGCGGCCCTTGATGACCGGCCGCTTCGCACAACGCGCGGTGGAACTGGAACTGCAGAATGTACGACAAGAAGTAGCGCGTGTACGGCGTGTTCGCCGGAATGTGGTACTTCGCGCCGGGATCGAAGTCCTCTTCGCTGCGCGGCACGGGCGCCGCGACGCCTTGATACTTCTCGCGAAGCTCCCACCACGCGGCGTTGTAGCGCTCGGGCTTAACTTCACCCGAGAACACCTGCCAGCGCCATTCATCGATGAGCTTGCCGAACGGCAGGAAGGCGATCTTGTCGAGCGCGAGCTTCATCTGCTGATTGATCGTCGCCTCGCGGCTCGGTTTGACCGGGCCGATGAGGCCGATCCGATGCAGGTACGCCGGCGTCATCGAGAGATTGACGGTATCGCCGATCGCCTCGTGAAAGCCGTCGTGCGCGCCGCCGCGGAATAGGTGCGGCTGGTCTTTGTACATGAGGTAGTAATAGACGTGCCCGAGCTCGTGGTAGACGGTCATGAGCTCGTCCTGCGTCGGCTCGATGCATTGCTTGATGCGCACGTCTTCGCCGCCGTCCATGTGCCAGGCGCTCGCGTGGCATTGCACGTCGCGATCGCGCGGCTTCACCAGCATGGAGCGTTCCCAGAAGCTGTCGGGCAACTTGGGGAAGCCGAGCGAAACGTAGAAGCTCTCGGCGGAGCGCGTGATCCGCACGGCGTCGTAGTTCTGCTTCTTGAGCGCCGCGGTGACATCGAGGTCGAGCACGCCCGGATATGGCTCGACGAGCGGATAGATCTCGCTCCATTGTTGCGCCCACATATTGCCGAGCAGATGCGCTGGGATCGGCTTGTTGTCGGGCACGCGCGCTTTGCCGTAGACGTTCTGCAGCTTGTCGCGCACGTAACAATGCAGCGCGCTGTAGAGCGGTTTGACCTGATCCCAGAGCCGCGCCGTCTCCTGCGTGAACTCCTCGGGCGACATGTCGTACTGCGAGCGCCACATCACGCCGAGATCGGCAAAGCCGAGCTCGCGTGCGCCTTCGTTCGCAAGCTCGACGAATTTCACGTACTCGGGCCGCATCGGCCGTGCAGTCGAATGCCAGCCGGTCCAGGCATCGAGCAACGTATCGTAATCACGGCTCTCGGCCAGGATCTGCGTCAGCTCGGTTTGGTCTTTGCACGAATCGGGACCTTGTGGGCAGTACTTCGCTGCGCCGTACATGCCTTCGAGCTTGGAGGTGACGGCCGCCAATTCCGCACGCTTCTGCGGATCTTTAGGGGCCGGCGCCGCGACACCGAGCTTCAAGAGCTTGAGCGCGCGCGCCGTGGCGGGATCCATCGTCTTGCCCTCGAAGGCTTGCGCCTGTTCGACGGTGCGCGTGAAGTACTCTAGATAGCGCTCGTTCGCCCGCGCGTTGAGGAATTCCGTGTCCCAATTGATGTACGTCGCATAGGTCCAGGCAGCCGCCGCAAACTCGCGCTCTTGTTCGGCGAGCTCGCGATTGACGCGTGCGACGAAGGCTTCCGGCGATTCACGTTCCGTGACCGCGCGTTCCTGTTGCATGCATCCGCTGCCGAGAGCGGCGCACAGCAACAACGCGACTCGAGCGCTTCTACGTCGCATCGGATTCTCCTGTTACTGGATGTCACCCATCAGTTTCTTGACCGGCTTGCTCAACAGCAGCAGCACGATGCCGGCGCCGGTCGCGAAGTACACGAATTGCATGAACTGGCCGGGCATCGCGCTCAAGTTGTCCGCTTCGAACATGCCCGCAAGGAGCCCGGCCGAAAGGTTGCCGACGGAAGTTGCGAGGAACCACACGCCCATCATCTGCGACACATAGCGCGAGGGCGCGAGCTTCGTCACGTAGCTCAAGCCCACCGGGCTCAGGCAGAGCTCGCCGTAGGTATGCAGCAGGTACGTGAGCGCGAGCAGATACGGCATCGCTTGTCCGCCCTGCGAGACGATGTTGGCGGCGATCACCATGAACACGAAACCGAGCCCGAGCAGGATGAGCGCAAGGCCGAACTTGGCGGGCGCGGACGGGTCGAGATTGCGCTTGGCGAGGGCGACCCACAGCATCGAGAACGGCGTGGCGAAGACCAGGATGTAGATCGAGTTGAGCGACTGGAACCACGCCGTCGGGATCTCGAAGTTGAACGCATCGATCGTGCGATCGACATAGCGCTCGGCGAACAGATTGAGCGAAGCGCCGGTCTGTTCGAAGCCCGCCCAGAACAAGGCGCAGCCGACGAACAAGAACAGGATCACGAGCATGCGCTTCTTCTCGGTGAGATCGAGTCCCGCGAAGAGGAACATGTAGACGAAATAGAACGCCGCGATGCCGATCAGCACGCCGCCGGTGCCGCGCGCGAGCGTGAGCGGATTGACCTCGAGAATGCCGAAGAAGGCGAGCAGGTACACGATGACGATGGCCGCGACGAGCGCAGCCACCGCATACCAATTGCGTCGTTGCAATGCCGGATCGTTCTCGCCGCGCGCGGCCGAGATGTGCGTGCCCGCTGTGCCGAGATGATGTTGAAAGGCGCGGTACTGCGCGAGACCGAGCGCCATCAAGATGCCGCCGGCGGCGAATGCCGCCGTCCAGCCGAAGCGCACGGCGAGGAACCCGGTGACGATCGGCCCCAGGAATCCGCCCAGGTTGATGCCCATGTAGAAGATGGTGAATCCGGCGTCGCGTCGTCCGCCGCCTTCGGGGTACAGGTCGGCCACCATCGCGCTGACATTGGGCTTGAGCAGGCCCACGCCGCAGACGATGACGATGAGACCCAGATAAAAGAGGCTCGGCGTGCCGCTGAAGGCGAGCACCAAGTTGCCGAGGGCGATGAGGATGCCGCCGTACCAAACGGCCCGGCGCGCACCGATCAGACGATCGGCAATCCAGCCGCCCGGCAGACACAGGATGTAGGAAGCCGAGATGTACAGACCGTAGATCGCGTTGGCGGTGCGATCGTCGAGGCCGAATCCGCCGCGTGTTGCGTCCGCAAGGAACAGCACCAGCAACGCGCGCATGCCGTAGTAGGTGAAACGCTCCCACATCTCCGTGAAGAAGAGCGTCATCATGCCGCGCGGCAGACCGAAGGCTTGCGGACGTTGCGTCGAATCGCTCGCGACCGGTGTGTTCATCTAAGCGCTCGCCACCCTGGAACGCGCCCTGTGGACGCGATCGTGCTCTTGTAGGTCGGACGTACGAAGACGTCGCGAGACGCGAGTCTCCATCATCTGTGCTGAATCGGGCAAGGCGGCCGCAATGTATACAGGCGCCGCCCTACGCATGAGGTGGGCTTGCGGCCCTAGGCCGCCTCGCTGGCAGTGGCGCGATTTCGAAGCAGCACGCGCGAGAGGATGATGCCGAACTCGTACAGGAAGTACATCGGCACCGCCATGAAGCATTGCGAGATCACATCCGGCGGCGTCAAGAACGCAGCGACGACGAAGATGCCGAGCAGCACGTAGCTGCGATTCTTCGCCATCGTTTCGACGCGCACGAGCCCCGTCGCCGCGAGCAGCACGGTCGCAACCGGGATTTCGAACGCCACGCCGAACGCGAAGAAGAGGAGCAGCACGAAATTCAGGTAATTTCCCATGTCGGTCATCATCACGACGACAGGCGGCGCCGTCACGGTCAGGAAGCCGAACATCAAGGGAAAGACGACGAAATACGCGAATGCGGCGCCCGCGTAGAAGAGCACGATGCTCGAGAGCAAAAGCGGCAGCGCGAAGCGTTTCTCGTGCTTGTAAAGGCCCGGCGCAACGAATGCCCACGCCTGGTACAGCACGTACGGCATGGCGATGAAGAGCGCCGCCATGAACGCGAGCTTGAGCGGCACGAGCACGGGCGCAACGGGACTTGTCGCGATGATCTGCGCGCCCTGCGGCAGCTTTTCGATGAGCGGCAGCGCGATGAACGTGAAGATCTCGTTCTGAAAGACCGCGCAAGGAATGAACAGCACCACGACCGCCAGAACCGCGCGCAGCAGCCGCTCGCGCAACTCCATCAGATGAGAGAGCAGCGTCCCTTCGGCGAGTTGTTCGCGCTCATGGTCGCTCATTGCGACGATCGAGAGGTGGGCGTGTCGGACGCATCGGGTGTGTAGCCGGCGGACGGTGTGCCCGATTCGTCATGCGATGTGTTGTCGAAGGAAGCAGGATCGGTGGTCGAGGCCTCGCGCGCTGCGGCCGGATCGGCGGACGGACGGCTCGCGCTCGGAGCGTGCATGGGCCGCGAGCGCGCCATTTCCTCGAGCGTGACTTCCTGCTCGAGTTGCGTACGCAACTGCCGCGCCATTGCACGCGCGCGTCCTGTCCAGTGACCGACCTTGGCAGCCAGGCCCGGTAGCTTCTCCGGACCGAGCACGAGCAAGGCAATCCCTAAGATCAGGACGATCTCGCTGAAACCGACCTCGAACATGCGGAAGGAAGGCTAGACGCTCGATGACTTGCTGCCCGGCTTGCTCGAGCTGGCATCGAACGTCGCGTCTTGGCCGCTCTGCGAGAGCTGCTTCGTCTCTTCCTCATCGCCCTCGTTCATTGCTTTCCTGAAGCCGCGCACGGCGCTGCCGAGGTCCGATCCGATCGTGCGCAGGCGCTTGGCGCCGAAGATGAGTAGCGCGATCAGGAGGATGACCACGAGCTCTTTGAAACTAAGCATGCCTGTTCTCCAGACTGTGAGCCGTCGGATGATACGCCAATTGAAGGGGGCGCGTGCGCGCGTCCGGCGCGCGCTGTGCACGCTTTGGCCTACACGTTGCGCGCGTCGGCGACGGGTTTGACTTGCAGCCAGAACGTGACCGGCCCGTCGTTGATCAATGAGACCTGCATGTCGGCGCCGAATTCCCCGGTCGCGACTTTCCCGTGCACACGCCTGGCTGCGGCGACGAAATAATCGAAAAGCCGACGGCCTTGCTCGGGCGATGCCGCAGGGCTGAATCCGGGGCGCGTCCCCTTCGAAGTGTCAGCGGCGAGCGTGAATTGCGAGACGAGCAGCAGCTCGCCCCCGATGTCGGTCACGCTACGGTTCATTTTGCCGTCGCCGTCGGGAAAGACCCGGTAGGACAGGATCCGCTCGAGCAGGCGATCCGCCTGCGCCTCCGTGTCGTGGCGCTCGACCGCCACCAGCACCAGCAGCCCGCGCCCGATGGCGCCGACCGTGCGGCCTTCGACGGTCACGCTTGCCTGAGAAACCCGCTGGAGTAAGCCAATCATCGTCAGTGCCTAGCAAGATCCCACTTTGCTTGTAAATTCAGGGAAATAGCGTGTCCTCATCCCACAGCTTTGGATAAGCAGCTTGTCTTCGCTTCACGAGCGTAACCCGCAAGCCGGTATTGACCGTTCGTGGGAAGACACCGTCGCTTGTTGGGTCAAGGGTGCACCAAAGTGGGATAACGGCATCGTCTACCGGCGCAAGAGAGCTTTAGCCTTCGCCTCCGCGTCCTGCGCCTCGATGTTCTTGCCGCGCGCCCGATAGGTTTCCGCGATCAGCTGCCACGCCTGCGCTTGGGTGCGCGGGGCTTGGACGGACATCGATACGGCCTTGCGCGCCAGGTTCTCCGCCTGGACGTAGTTGCCTTCCGCCTGGCGGACCTTCGCCAGTTCGATCCACAGCAGCGGGTTGTCCGGTTCGATGCGCAGCGCACGTTCGATCGAGCCGGCGGCTACGGCGTAGTTCTTTACGGCCAGCTGGGCCTGAGCTTGCTGGACGAGCGCCTGCGAAGCGGCTCCGAGCGTCGGCTCGCGCGGCGGGGGCGCCGGCAGCGGCTGCGATTCCTCGACCGTCGTCGGCGGGGAGCCTGGCTGGGTTTCGACCTGCGAGCCGCGCTCGTCCGAGGGCGTCGGTTGCGGCGGCGCCGGGGGCTCGTACGGCGAGGGCACGGCGCAGCCGGCGAAATACAGGCTCGCAAGGAGCCAACCGAGTCGTCTGATTCGGGTTCGCATCGCGTTCTCGTTCATGAGTTCGTTGCTGACGGATCAACGCGTCAGGTTGCGCCACCATTCGCGGGCGCGCTCGCCGAGCGATTCGATCACGCCGGGTTCTGCGCAGCCTGCGGCCGGCGCTAACTCTACGTTCGGCGGCAGGGCGACGGAAATGATGTCCTCGCCGCAACCCGGCTTCGCCGCGAGGCCCGTCTGGAATTCGATCCACCGCTCTTCAAGTCCTTCCGGCGCCGGTGCGCTCCACGAAGTCGTCTCGAGCGTATTCATGATCTTTGCCCAGATCGGCAGGGCGCCGGACGAGCCGGTGAAGCCCGTCGGTGAGTTGTCGTCGTGGCCGACCCAGACGACGGCAAGGTGACTGCCGGAAAAACCCGCGAACCAACTATCGCGATAGTCGGAAGACGTCCCCGACTTGCCGGCCACGACGATGCTTCGCGGCAGATAGGCGCGCGCGCCGCGCCCGCTGCCGTGCTCGATCACTTGCACGAGCATTTGATTGAGCTGATAGACCGGCGCCGGATCGGCCACCTGTGTGACCTCGAGGCCGAACGCCTTGAGCGGCTTGCCTTGCTCATCGAGCACCGCGCGCACGGCGCGCAGACGCGTGTTGAAGCCGCCGTTCGCCAGCGCGTTGTAGAGCTGCGCGACTTCGAGCGGCGAGACGTCGATGGCGCCGAGCAGGATCGACGGCAGCTCCGGCACCTCGCGTTCGAGGCCGAGCTTCTGAAACTCGCGCGCAACTTCCGGCAGACCCACGTCGAGACCGAGGCGTACCGTCGCGAGATTGAGCGATTGCGCCAATGCCCGCACCAGCGGCACGGGTCCGTAGACTTCTTGCGTGATGTTCTGCGGCCGCCAGACCTGTTTGTTGGAGAGCTTTACCTCGACCGGCGCATCCTCGACGATCGAGGCGGCGTGATAACGACCCGTTTCGAGCGCGGCGAGATAGATAACAGGCTTGACGAGCGAGCCGATCGAGCGCTTGGCATCGAGCGCGCGATTGAAGCCTTCGAAGCTCGCGTCGCGTCCGCCGACGACGGCGATCACTTCGCCGTTGTGCGGGCGCGTGATCACGACGACGCCTTGCAGCGGCTGGGTGGTCTTTTGATTACGCACCTTTTCAAGCCGCTCGAGTTCTGCGGCGAGAATCTTCTCCGCCTCGCTCTGCGCATGCGGATTGAGCGTCGAGAAAATCTTGAGTCCCGCTTCGGTGAGATCTTCCTCGCGGTAATCGCGGCGCAGCGTGCGGCGCACGAGATCCAAGAACGCCGGGTAATAGCCGGCTGCTTGCGTCTTCGCGTTCACGATGCCGAGCGGGCGCTGCTTGGCGCGCTCGGCGGCTTGCTGATCGATGACGCCGTGCTCGGCCATGAGATCGAGCACGAGATTGCGCCGCGTGCGAGCACGCTCCGGATGGCGGCGCGGATCGTAGTACGACGGACCGCGCACGATCGCGACGAGCAACGCGATCTCGTGCAGCTGCAGCTCGGCCGCGGGCTTGCCGAAATAAAACTGGCTCGCAAGGCCGAAGCCGTGGATCGCGCGGCGCCCATCCTGCCCGAGATAAATCTCGTTGATGTACGCATTCATCAAGTCCTGCTTCTCGAAATGCAGCTCGAGAAGCACGGCCATGACCGCTTCCTCGATCTTGCGGCCGAACGTGCGGCGGCTGTCGAGGAAGTAGCTCTTGACGAGCTGTTGCGTGAGCGTGGAGCCGCCTTGCTGAATCGACCCCGCGCGCAGATTGACGAAGGCAGCGCGCGCGATCGCGCCGAAGTCGAGGCCGTGATGCGAATCGAACTTGCGGTCTTCGACGACTTTCAGCGCTGCCGGCAGGAGCGGCGGCACTTCTTCGGGCCGCACGATGATGCGGTCCTCGCCGTGGATCGGAAAGATGCTGCCGATGAGGAGCGGATCGAGCCTGAAGATCGGCACGTCCTCGCCGCGTGCGTTGCGAATGCTCTGAATGCCGCGGTTCGAGGCGACGATCGTGAGCTGCTCGGGCTCCTGGAGCGCGTCCCAGAACTGAAAGCGACGATTGATGAGCTCGATCTGTCCGCCGCGGCGACGATAGCTGCCCGGCTGCTTGAGTTCATCGACGCGTCGATAGCCGAGCTGCCGCAGCTCGAGCTCGATCGCATCGGCGGTGAGCGGGCTGCCGACATAGAGCTCGGTCGGCTCGGCATAGACCTGCGCCGGCAAGCTCCAGCGCCGTCCTTCGAACTGCGCCGTGATCGTGCGGTCGAGCAAGAACACCCAGACGAGCAGAGCGATGAGCGCAATACCGAAGACGAGCGCGAGCCCGCTCAGGATGCGTTTGCGGTATTTCTTGAGTGTTTTCGACAGTCGCATTCGATTCAGCGGCAATACTGCAAGCTCGAGACCGACGGCGCGCGTGTCCTAACGCCTGCACACCGGGGCATGGCCCGCGGAAAAGCGCTACTTGCGCCAGAAAGTTCCGGACACGAGCACGAGCAGCGGAAAAACCTCGAGGCGGCCGAGCAGCATCGCGAGCACGCAAATCCACTTGCCCGTATCCGTCAGCGAGGTGAAGTTGGTAACCACGTCCGCCAGCCCGGTCCCGGCGTTCGTCATGCAGGCAGCGATCGCGGAGAAGGCCGTCACCTGATCGACGCCCGTGGCGAGCATCGCGATCATCAGCACGCTGAACGCCATGACGTATACGGCGAAGAATCCCCAGACCGCATCGATCACCCGCTTGTTCATCGGTTTGGCACCGAGCTTGACCGGCAGTTCCGCATTCGGATGCACGAGCTGGGTAATCTCGCGTTGACCCTGCTTGAGGAGCAGCAGCCAGCGCACCATCTTCATGCCGCCGGAGGTCGACCCGGCGCAGCCGCCTACGCAGGCCGACAGGATCAAGATGAGCGGCAGCGCGCCCGGCCAATGCGTGAAGTCGTCGGTCACGAAGCCCGACGTCGTCTGCATCGAGACGGCGTGAAAGAGCGCAAGGCGCAGCGCATGCCCAGGTTCCTGCGCATAGCGCGTGAGCCACAGCACGAGCGTGTAGCCGACGATCGCCACGATGAGCACACGCACGTAGGCGCGAAACTCAGGATCGCGGAAGTAGCTCGAGAGTCGCCGATGACGCCAGGCGAAAAAGTGCAGGGAGAAGTTCACCGCGCCGATGAACATGAAGACCACGGCGACACATTCGATGAGCGGGCTGTCGAAGTACGCCAGGCTCTGATCGCGCGTCGAGTTGCCGCCCGTCGAGACCGTGGCGAATGAATGCGTGATGGCATCGAACGCCGACATGCCTGCCGCCCAATAGGCGAACGCGCACGCGACGGTGATTGCGAGATAAATGAGCCAGAGCGCCTTCGCCGTTTCGGTGATGCGCGGCGTGAGCTTCGAGTCCTTGACCGGTCCCGGCGTTTCGGCGCGCAGCAGCTGCATGCCGCCGACGCCCAGCATCGGCAGCAGCGCCACCGCCAACACGATGATGCCGATGCCGCCGAGCCACTCGATCTGGCTGCGGTAGTAGAGGACCGAGATCGGCAACGCTTCGAGCCGCGGAAAGATGATGGCGCCGGTGGTGGTGAATCCCGAGACGGCTTCGAAGATCGCATCCGTGAGCGTCATGTCTAGCCGCTGCGAGAGCAGGAGCGGCGCGGCGCCCGCCACGCCGAGCACGATCCAGAACAGGGCCACTACGAGAAAGCCGTCGCGCAGGCGCAGCTCGCGCTGATGCTTGCGCACCGGCCACCACACGAGCGCGCCGAGGATGGCCAGCGCGACGAATGCATCGAGAAACGGTTGCCAATTGCCGTCGCGGAAGTACAGCCCCACTGCCATCGGCGGCAGCATCGTGAGGCTGAAGAGCATCAGCAGCAGGCCGAAGATGCGCTGAACGACGCGAAGGTTCATGGGCAGCTAACAGGCCGACAATCGCTCGCCAGCAAGCCGGCTCATCGCCGCTTCCTCTTCGGAATGTCGAACAGCCGTTCGACGGCCTCGATGTGACGGCGGTCGGTGAGAAAGAGAATCACGTGATCGCCGCGCTGGATCACGGTGTCGTGATGCGCGATGAGCACCTCGTCGCCGCGCACGACCGCGCCGATCGTGGTGCCCTCGGGCAGATCGATGTCTTCGATGCGCTTGCCGATGACGAGGCTGTCGCCTTCGGTGCCGTGCGCGATCGCCTCGAGCGCTTCGGCAGCGCCGCGCCGCAACGAGTGCACGCGCACCACGTCGCCGCGGCGCACATGAGCCAAGAGCGAGCCAATCGTGACCTGCTGCGGCGAGAGCGCGATGTCGATCGAGCCGCTCTCGACGAGCTCGGCGTACGCAGGGCGATTGATGAGCGCCATGACCTTGTGACAGCCGAGGCGCTTGGCGAGCATCGCCGAAAGGATGTTCGCCTCTTCGGCATTCGTCACTGCGACGAAGACGTCGGCGCTGTCGATGTTCTCTTCGAGCAGCAGCTCTTCGTCGGCGGCATCGCCGCTCAGCACGATGGTGTTGCTGAGCTGCTCGGAGATGCGCCGTGCGCGGCGCGGATCGCGCTCGATCACCTTGACCTGATGCTCGAGCTCGAGTCGCTGCGCGAGACGAAAGCCGATGTTGCCGCCGCCTGCGATGACGACACGGCGCACCGGCTCTTCGAGCCGCTGCATCTCGCGCATGACGAGCCGGATGTCTTCGGTGGCCGAGATGAAGAACACCTCATCGCCATGCTCGATGGTCGTCGTGCCTTCGGGCTTGACGCTCTGACCGCCGCGATAGATCGCGGCGACCCGCGCATCGTGACCCTTGATGTGCGAGGCGAGCTGCTTGAGCTGCTGCCCGACGAGCGCGCCGCCGCGCAGTGCGCGCACGCCGACGAGACGCACGCGGCCGTCGGCGAAGTCGAGCACCTGCAGCGCGCCGGGATGCTCGATCAGGCGCACGACGTGCTCGGTGACGAGCTGTTCCGGGCTGATAGTCACATCGACCGCGAACGCACGGTCTTCGTCGGCGAAGAGCTTCGAATGACGCGTGTAATCGGAAGAGCGAATGCGCGCGATGCGCGTTGCATTCTTGTTGAAGAGCGTGGCGACGATCTGGCAGGCGACGATGTTGACCTCGTCGCTGTTGGTGAGCGCGATCACGATGTCGGCATCGCGCGCGCCGCAGGCGTCGAGCGTGCTCGGATAGGCGCCGTTGCCGACGACGGTGCGAATGTCGAGCCGATCCTGCAGATCGCGCAGCAGCTCGTCGTTGACGTCGACGACCGTCACCTCGTTCGCCTCTTCGCGCGCAAGGTGATAGGCCGCGGTACGCCCGACCTGGCCGGCGCCGAGGATGATGATTCTCATGGCGAGCGCTGAATACCGTGCGGCGAGCTTACGCGCGCGCAGAGAGTCGGACGGCAATGCTCTTCTTCACGCCGGAGCACGGCGGTCGACGTGCGAGCATTTGCGCTCATATGAACTCCAGATTCGCGTGCGCGAGCATGAGCCACTTCTTGCCCTGACGTTCGAAGTTCACTTCGACATGCGTGTGAGCGCCTTGACCCTCGAGGGAGAGAATGACGCCTTCGCCGAACTTGGCGTGACGCACGCGTTGTCCGAGCCGGATCCCGGTGCCCGAGAATTCTTCGTCCATCATGCGATGGCGCGGCGTGTACACCGGGCGCGAGATCTGCAGTCGCGGTCGGATCTCCTCGATGAGCTCGCTCGGAATCTCCTTGATGAAGCGCGACGGTGTGCCGTACGTGTCGACGCCGTGCATGCGCCGTTGCTCGGCGTAGGTGAGATAGAGCTGACGCATCGCGCGCGTCGTGCCGACGTAGCAAAGGCGCCGCTCCTCTTCGAGCCCTTCGAGATCGGTCGCAGAACGAATGTGCGGGAACAGGCCGTCCTCCATGCCGCAGAGGAAGACTACCGGAAACTCGAGTCCCTTGGCCGAGTGCAGCGTCATCATCTGCACGCTGTCCTCCCACGCATCGGCCTGTTGCTCGCCCGATTCGAGCACCGCGTGCGCGAGGAAGCTCGCAAGCGGCGGCAAATCGGCGTGCTCCTCGGGCTCGAAGCCGCGCGCGGCGCTGACGAGCTCCTTCAAGTTCTCGACCCGCGCTTCGCCGCGTTCGCCGCGATCCTGCTGGTAATAAGGAATCAAGCCGCTCGCCTGAATCACGTGATCGACTTGCTCGTGCAGCGGCAACGCGCGCGTTTCCTTGTCGAGCCGCTCGATCAGGGCCATGAAGGCGTGCAAGCTCTGGCCCGCGCGGGCGCCGAGCTCGGCGATGCACGCGCCCGCCGCTTCCCACATCGTGCAGGCGTTCGCGCGCGCGTAATTGCGCACGATGTCCATCGTCTTCACGCCGATGCCGCGCGGCGGCAGATTCACGACGCGCTCGAACGAGGGATCGTCGTTGCGGCTGAAGATGAGGCGCAGGTAAGCGAGCGCGTCCTTGATTTCGGCGCGCTCGAAGAAGCGCAGGCCGCCGTACACGCGATAGGGAATGCGCGCCGCGAGCAGCGCCTCTTCGAAGGCGCGGGACTGCGCATTGGAGCGATACAGAATGGCGCAATCGCTGCGTCGCCCGCCCTGCGCTACCCAGTCGCGAATGCGGCCGACGACGAAGTCGGCTTCGTCGCGTTCATTGAACGCCGCATAGAGCTTGATCGGATCGCCCTGCTCGCCGCTCGTCCAGAGATTCTTGCCGAGCCGTCCGTTGTTGTTGCTGATGAGCGCGTTCGCCGCCGCGAGGATATTGCCGGTCGAGCGATAGTTCTGCTCGAGCCGAAAGAGCTGCGCATTCGGATAGTCGCGCCGGAACTGCTGCAGGTTCTCGACGCGCGCGCCGCGCCAGCGATAAATCGACTGATCGTCGTCACCGACGGCGAACGGCATGCCTTGTGGCCCTGCAAGGAGCTTCAGCCACTGGTATTGAATCGTGTTGGTGTCCTGGAACTCGTCGATCAGGACGTGGCGGAAGCGCGCGCGGTAATGCGCAAGCAGCTCCGGATTGTCGCGCCAGAGCTCATATGCGCGCAGCAACAGCTCCGCGAAGTCGAGCGTGCCGCTGCGCTCGCATTGCTCCTGATACGCCTCGTACAGGCGAATGAGCTGACGGCGGGTCGGATCGCCTTCGTCCTTCAAGTCGCGCGGCCGCAAGCCTTCGTCCTTGCGCGCGTTGATGAACCACATGATCTCCTTCGGCACCCAACGCGCTTCGTCCAGATTGAGCGTGCGCAGGAGCTTGCGGATGGCGCGCCCCTGATCCTCGGCGTCCATGATCTGAAATGCCTGCGGGAGATTCGCTTCGCGCCAATGAAGCCGCAGCAAGCGATGCGCGATGCCGTGGAACGTGCCGATCCAAAGCGGTGCGCGCGTCAAACCGAGCAGCGACTCGATGCGTCCGCGCATCTCGCCGGCGGCCTTGTTCGTGAACGTGACGGCGAGGATGCTGTGCGGCGAGACGTTCTCGACGTGCACGAGCCAGGCGATGCGGTGAGTGAGCACGCGAGTCTTGCCGCTGCCCGCACCCGCCAGGACGAGCGTCGGCGCAAGCGGCGCGGTCACGGCCGCACGCTGCGCATCGTTGAGGCCGTTCAGAATAGGCGAAAGATCCATCACTCAATTGTAACCTACCGGCCGCCCGGCTCCGGGCGTCAGCGGCCGCTCAGGGGCCGCAGGCTCACGGCGGCCGCAATTCGGTATGCTGTGCGCCTCTCGTATTCCGCCGCAGGATCAGCTTCTCGAGGGAATTACATGCCATCTCCGCGCGTCGTCTCGGGCGTCGTGGCGCTCGGTATCCTGCTGACCGGCTGTACGCGTGATCCGGAAGCGCCGCCTGGCGCATCGCTCGATTTGCACGTGCCGGAGGCAGGCAGCGCAGCCGAGGTACTGCCGACCGAATCCAGCCTCGCGATCAAGCGCGGCATCATCACCATCGCCGAGGACGGCAGCGCGGCCTTTCACGCGTGCGGGGCCAAAGAGGCGTCGCAGGCGACGCTGTGGGTGCTCGATCAATCGCCCGAGGGGCTGGCGCAAACGCTCCTTGACGAGCAGCAAGCCACGCCCGTGTCGTTGTATGTCGAGGCCTATGGCGAGCGAGCGCCGGCGGATGAGGTGCCTGCCGCGCAGGACTTCGCCGGCGTGTTCGTGCTCGAAGAAATTCTCTACGCCGGGGTGCCCGAGGATCTGCGGAGCTGCGAGGCAGCCGATCCGACGTACGTCGTGCTCGCGCGCGGCAACGAGCCGTTCTGGTCGGTCGAAGTGCACGAGGCGCATGCCATCTGGCGCGAACCTGAGACGCCCGACGGCCTGCGTTTCGCGGCACCGGAGGCGATCAATGCGGAAGGTGCGGTGCGCTACAGCGCGCGCGGCAACGGACATGAGCTCGAGCTCATGGTGCACGCGCAGCCGTGCCGCGATTCGATGTCGGGTGAGTACTTCGCTTATTCGGCCAAGGCCATCCTGGACGGACGCGAAGTCAACGGCTGCGCCCGGGTCGGGAGATGAGATTCGACGTATAACGGCTCGGGCGCGACCGTTCGAAGCGGCGCAGAATGAGCCCGATGCCGAGCACCAGGACCGGCATCGTCAGCGAGCCGCCCTGGTCGGGCAGCCATAGCTTGAACACTTCGAGCGCGAGGGCGCCGCCGACCGCGACCACGAGCGTCGCGTGGATGGCGAGACCCGCCTGCCTCAGCAGCCACATGAGCGCAGTGAAGAAAAAGAGTCTCCCGAAAAGGCTGCTCCAATCGATGAGCATCGCTGCGCTCCAGCCGTGTTCGACCCACACTTTGAACGGCCAGAAATCGAACGCCGCAGCAGTGCTCGCAAACTCGAACGGCGCGAGCTCCTCGACGACGATCACGAACGCAAGCCCGATGAGCAATGCCGCGTGCTGCACGGCAGGCGCGAGCCGATCCATCAGCACGAGCACGGGAAGCAGCAGCACGAGTGCCAACAGCTCGTCGGCGACGAAGGTTTGATTGGCGACGAGCAAGCGTCCCACGAGCACTGCTGCGATCACGAGCAGCAGCACTTCCAGCCGCCGCGAACGGCTCACGAGCCCATCGACCGCACGGCTGACGATGAGCCAGCATACGAGATAGATGCCGACCGACGGCGCATCCCAGCGCGGCGCAAAGAGCGGCTGCAACGCAGTCTTGAGCTTGGCGAGATCGAACTGCGGCAAGAACGGCGTCAAGCGAAACAGCATCCATGCGCTCAAGACGAGCGCCGCACCTGGATCGCGGCTCGGCCGTCCCGTGCGGGCCGGCAGATGCATGAGGCCGGCGATCCCCTGCCAGGCGAGCCCGCCGAGCGCACCGAGCAGCGTGCCGATCGTATTGAGCGCGAGATCCTTCAGGCTCGGCACGCGCGGCGAGATGTACACCTGCGCGAGCTCGATCGAAAACGACAGCAGCGCGCCGCACGCGACCGTGATGACGAAAGCGGCGTAGCGGCGTAAGTGCGTATCGAGCCACAGGTACAGACAGAACCCCAGCGGCAGATACAAGAGCACGTTTGCGATGTGATCGCCGCGCCCGGCACGCGCCCACGACAGTCGCGTGAGAGCATCGAGCACGCCGCCGTCGATCGCATCGGGTTTGAAATTGAACGGGTACAGCGAGCCGTACGCGATGAGCGCGATGACTGCCAGCAGGAGTGCCGGAATCAGCGATCGCGTACGAGGCATCGGTACGCCGGCGATTCGAGACCAGGAGCTGGAGGGTGAGACAAGAGCACTGGCTCGATCCGTCCTATGGCTACAGCCCCTCCAGCCGGAACAGGAAGTAATGGTCGATCAAGAGCCCCGCGAAGATGAACGCGAGGTACTTGATCGAGAAGGTGAACGTGCGCATCGGCAGACGCGCATCGGAGCGCATCTTGAGCTCGAGCGCCCGATAGAGGAAGGCGGCGCCGAACACGAGCGCAAAGCCGAGATAGATGAGCCCGCTCATGCCCGTAAGGTACGGCAGCAACGTCACGATCACGAGCAGGATCGTATAGAGCAGGATGTGCAGGCGCGTGAACTCCGTGCTGTACGCGACCGGCAGCATCGGAATGCCGGCCTTGGCATACTCGTCGCGCCGTGCGATCGCCAGCGCCCAGAAATGCGGCGGCGTCCAGGTGAAGATGATGAGAAAGAGCAACAGCGAATGCGGATCGACACTGCCGGTGACGGCGGTCCATCCGAGCACGGGCGGTGCCGCGCCCGCCGCGCCGCCGATGACGATGTTCTGCGGCGTCGCGTGTTTGAGCCACACGGTGTAGATGACCGCATAGCCGATCAGCGAAAAGAACGTGAGCACCGCGGTGAGCACGTTGACGCCGCCGACCAGCAGCACCATCGACAGAACGCCGAGCAGCGTCGCGTAGGCAAGCGCTTGGCGTTCGGTGACGTGACCAGTGGGCAGCGGCCGGTAACGTGTGCGCGCCATCTGCGCATCGAAGCGCCGGTCGATCACGTGATTGATGGCGGCGGCGCAAGATGCCGCAAGCGCGATCCCGAGCGAGCCGAACACGAGCGCATCGAGCGGCGGCCACCCCGGCGTCGCAAGAAACATGCCCGCGATCGCGGTGAACATGATGAGCATCACCACGCGCGGCTTGCCGAGCTCGTAGAAGTCGCGCCACGAAGCGCGTTGAGGCTGTGCCGGAGGGTTTTCCACGGTCACCGAGGACATGTAGGTGCGGGCTTCGAACGATTCTACCTGACCCTACGCCAACGCCGAGCGCGTGCTGAGCTCGGCATTGCACGCTTTCAGCAGACGCACGACCGCAATGACGAGCAGCGCTGCCACGCCGTTGTGCGCCGTCGCAAGTCCGAGCGGCAACCCGCGCACGACCATGAGCGGCCCGACGATGAGCTGTGCAATGAGCAACACCCCGAGCAGCGCTGCACCCGTGCGCACCGCGCCCGTGCCGTGCCGGAAGGCAGCGACACTCACCCAGCCGAGCACGAGCGCAGCGACGATCGCGCCCAAGCGATGCGTGAAATGTATGGCGACGCGCGCGGGATGATCGAGCACGCCGCCTTCGTAATCGATGCCGAGGCCGCGCCAGAGCACGAAGGCGTCCTCGTAGTTCATCTCGGGCCACCACGCGTTCTGACATTGCGGGAAGTCAGGACAGGCGAGCGCGGCGTAGTTGCTGCTGGTCCAGCCGCCGAGCGAGATCTGCAACACGAGCGCCGCGAGACCGACGAGCGTGAGATTGCGCAGCCGCTGCGAACGATTGACCTCGCGCGAGGTGGCCATGCGCTGCGAGGAGGTTTTCGGTTTGTAGGCGAGCCAGGCGAGCAGGGCCATCGTGGACAGTCCGCCCAAGAGGTGCAGCACGACGATGAGCGGCTTGAGCAGGAGCGTCACCGTCCACATGCCGAGCAGACCCTGCAAGATGACGAGCGCGACGAGCGCGAGCGGCAGCACGACCGGCTGCTCCGGATCTTTGCGATTGGCGATCGCAATGCCTGCGAGCACGAGGATGGTCAGGCCGAGCGTCGAGGCGAAATAGCGATGCACCATCTCCTTGATCGCTTTCGAATAGTCGAAAGGACGATCGGGAAATGCGCTCGAGATCGCTTCGAGATTGCGCGCAGCGGCATCGACGGTCAGATGACCGTAGCAGCCGGGCCAATCGGGACAGCCGAGCCCTGCCGCGCTCAAGCGCACCCAGGCGCCGAGAACGACGACGACGAAAGCAAGACAAGCGCCGAACAACGCAAGACGACGGAATACAACGAGAGTGCGCATGATCGAGGCAAGCTAACCAAGAAAAGACGCGGAAAGCAAAGGCCGACCGTAAGCTCAGCCGATGTGCGAGAGCTTGAGGAGCTTCTTCATGTCGGTCAGCAGGCCTTTCGGCTCGGCATCCCGCGCATAGCTCATCATCAAATTGCCGAGCGGATCGACGATGTAGATGCGCCCTGCTTCATCGAGCGGCTCGGGCGTCGCTTCGGCGAAGACCTCGCGCAGCGCCGCGGCGGACTCATCGAGGAGCGCAACGAGCAATCCCTCGTGATGGGTCGCAAGGTACTCCCGATCGCAGCATTCGCCCGTGACCAGGAACAGCCGCTGCACGCGCGTCATGTCATCGTTCAACGCGAGTCGGCTCTGGCGGATGAGTGTAAGCGCTTCGCGGCAGCGCTCATCGCAGGCGCCGTTGCCGATGTAGACGAGCGTCCATTTGCCGCGCAGCGTGGCGGCTGGCAATGTCGTCCCGTCCGGCGTGACGAGCGCGGCCTCGGGAAGCGGCCGCGGCGGCTGAATGAGATCGCCGCGATTGGTGCCGCCGCCGGGACGCCAACCGTCGAGCCCGTAATAGAGCACGAAGGCGATCGCGAGCGGCGCGAAGAACAGGCCGACAAGTACCCAGATCTGCGAACGTGTTTTCGCCGCGGGCGAGCCAGGCTGTTGAGCCGCTTGTCGTTGATCGTCGGGAATCGCCATGAAGCTTCTCTCGAATCGTGATGCGTGACGTCGTATCGACGTTCACTGATCGTGCCCACGACGCAGGCTCAGCACCACGTAGAGCACGACCGCAACGAAGGCGAATGCAAACCACTGCACGGCATAGCCGACGTGGCGCTCGGGGCTGAGCTGCGTGAGCCGTTGCCATTGTCGCTGATATCCGTCCGGAGCGGCCGCATCGAGCAGGACGATATGCTTGCCGACCCGTGTGCCGAGCGCTCGTTCGATCATCTCCCGCGTCGGAAAGTTCAGCAATAGCGGCCACTTGTCCGCAGGCTCGGCGGCCGGATCGCCGACCCGAAGCCCCGGTCGCGGCAGCTCATCGAGCGTGCCGGATACCTCGCGGGGATTCTCATCGACGCCGATGTCCGGTTGGTCCGTTTGCCGATTGACCAGGGGAATCCAGCCACGGTCGACGAGCACCACGCCGCCGCCCTCGAGCTCGAACGGCGTGAGCACGCGATAGCCGGGCCGTCCCTCGGCGGACGGCATGTTGTCGAGCAGGATCTGCCGTTCGGCGCGGTAGCGGCCGCGGGCGCGCACCTTTTGATAGCGAGGCAGCGCGTCGAGATTCGCGCGCTCGAGCGTGACAGTCGATTCCTGACCCTGCGCGTAGGCAGCTTCGATCTGCCGCTTTTCATCCGCGCGGCGCAACTGCCAGAAGCCGAGATTGACGAACAGAACGACGCCGACGACGACGAGGACGGTGCCGACGACGGAGGGGGAAAAACGACGATTTGCGAAGCGGATGGTCAAGATATACTGCGTTCGAACCGCGAGCGGCGCATCGTCACGCGCTCGTGCGTGTCCTCCGCCCAAGCTCGCTGCGCCCTTGCCGATCAATGAAGCTGCTCATCATCGCCTGTCTCCTTGGCATCGTCGCGAGCTTGGGCTCGGGTCTGTTCCACCTCGTCAACGACAAGGGCGAGTCGAAGAAGATGGCGAACGCGCTGACGATCCGGATCGCGCTATCCGTCGCGCTCTTTGTCCTGCTGTTCCTTGCTTGGTCGCAAGGCTGGATCCAACCCCACGGGCTCGGTCGCTGAAGCGACCGCAAATGCGGAAGCGATGACGGCGGACGGCGCAGCATGACGCCGTCCGCCCTCGGTTCGTTACAGCCAGTAGACGAAGATGAACAGGCCGAGCCACACCACGTCGACGAAGTGCCAGTACCAGGCCACGCCTTCGAAGGCGAAGTGATGCGTCGGCGTGAAGTGTCCGCGCACGCAGCGCAGCCAGATCACCACCAGCATGATCGCGCCCACGGTCACGTGGAAGCCGTGGAAGCCCGTCAGCATGAAGAACGTCGAACCGTAGATGCCCGAGCCGAGCGTCAGGTTGAGGTGCTGATACGCCTCGATGTACTCGTGCGCCTGCAGATAAACGAACAGGAAGCCGAGCAGGAACGTGAGCGCGAGGAAGATGTTGAGCACCGTACGGTTGCCGGCCTTGAGCGCGTGATGCGCGATCGTGATCGTCACGCCCGAGGTCAACAGGATCGCCGTATTGATTGCCGGCAGACCGAACGCGGGGATGACGCCGAACTCGCCGCCGAGCTGCTCAGGGCCGTTGGTCGGCCAGGAGGCCTCGTACTGCGGCCAGAGGAGCTCCTTGGTGAAGATCTTCACGCCCTCGCCGCCGAGCCACGGCACCGAGTACTGCCGCGCGTACCAGAGCGCGCCGAAGAACGCGGCGAAGAACATGACCTCGGAGAAGATGAACCACATCATTCCCATGCGGAACGAGCGGTCGACGGCCGCGTTGTAGAGGCGGCTTTCGCTCTCCTTGATCACGTTGCCGAACCAGCCGGCGAACATGATCGCCAGCAGGACGAGTCCGAGCGGGAAGACGATCGAGCCTGCGCTCGAGTCGTTGATCAGCATCGCCGCACCGGAAACTGTCGTGAACAGCGCGAGGGAGCCGACGATCGGCCACGGACTGGAGTGCGGGACGTAATACTTGTCGGACGGCGCGTGTGTCGTATCTGCGTGGGCCATGAAACGGTCCTGATTCTTAAGAGTTACTGGTCGCGGATGAGTCGTGCGGTCGGCAACGAAGCGCTCGCTGCCGGCGCGCGAAATCAACCGCTGCCTTGCTTAGCATCATACATTGCGTAACCGAGCGTCACCCGGTCGATGTTCGCCGGCAGCTTCGGATCGACGATGAACCGCACGGTGAACTGCCGGCTCTCCTCCGCCGCGAATGCCTGCGGCGTAAAGCAAAAACATTCCGTCTTCTGGAAGTAACGGGTCGCTTGGAACGGCGTGATGCTCGGCACCGCCTGCGCCACGATCGGTTGCGAGCGCAGGTTGCGGGCCTCGAAGTGCGCCTCGTAGAGCTTGCCCGGCTGCACTTGCATCGAACCCACGGCCGGGCGGAACTCCCAATTGCCGTAGGTGGGCGCGGTCGAGACGAACTCCACGGTGATCGAGCGATTCTCGTCGGGCGCTTCGACCACTTCGGCCGCTTCGACGAGCCGCGAGCGATTGCCGTAGCCCGTGACGTCGCAGAGGACGTCGTACAGCGGCACCAACGCAAATCCGAAGGCAAAGCTGCCGCCTGCGAACAGCCAGAGGCGGCTCGCCAGACTGCGGTGATTGCGCTTCAGCTGATCGTTCACGACGTTAGCGACCCGCGGCGAGCGCTCCGCGCGGCAGGCAGACGGCCTTGCATGCCTGTCTGCTCAGCGTGCTGCGGTTATCGCTCGCCACGGCCTCCTTCAATTGCTCTTCATCACGCTCATCGCGATGAAACCGACGTAGAACGCGAGCGCCACGAGCGCCAGCCAGATGGCTGTACGGCGAATGCGGCGCTTGCGATCGAGGTCGTTCAAGACTTCCGACACGGTCCGTTACTTCACTTCCGGAGCGACTTCGAAGCTGTGGTACGGCGGCGGCGAGCTCAGCGTCCACTCGAGACCGTGAGGCGCTGCGCTGTCCCACACCTTGTCCGTCGCCTTGGCGCCGCCGCGGATCGCCTGGAAGATCACCACGGCGAAGAGCAGCTGCGACAGACCGAAGCCGAACGCGCCGATGGAAGAAATCATGTTCCAGTCGGCGAACTGCGTGTTGTAGTCCGGGATACGACGCGGCATGCCGGCCAGACCCAAGAAGTGCTGCGGGAAGAACAGCACGTTCACGAAGATCGCCGACAGCCAGAAGTGCCATTTCGCGAGCGTCATGTTGTACATGTGGCCGGTCCACTTCGGCAGCCAGTAGTACACGCCCGCCATGAGCGCGAACACGGCGCCGGGCACGAGCACGTAGTGGAAGTGCGCCACCACGAAGTACGTGTCGTGATACTGGAAGTCGGCCGGCACTATCGCGAGCATCAAGCCCGAGAACCCGCCGATCGTGAACAGGAACACGAAGGCGAGCGCAAAGAGCATCGGCGGCTCGAACGAGAGCGAGCCCTTGTAGATCGTCGCGGTCCAGTTGAAGACCTTCACGCCCGTCGGCACCGCGATCAGCATCGTCGCGAGCATGAAGAACATCTGACCCGCGAGCGGCATGCCGACCGTGAACATGTGGTGCGCCCACACGATGAACGACAGGAACGCGATCGAGGCGGTCGCGTACACCATCGCGTCGTAGCCGAACAGGCGCTTGCGCGCGAACGTCGGGATGATCTCGGAGATCACGCCGAACGCCGGCAGGATCATGATGTACACCTCGGGGTGACCGAAGAACCAGAAGATGTGCTGGTACATCACCGGGTCACCGCCGCCGGCGGCCGAGAAGAAGCTCGTGCCGAAGTAGTGGTCGGTCAGGAGCATCGTCACCGCACCGGCGAGCACGGGCATCACGGCGATCAGCAGGTACGCGGTGATGAGCCACGTCCACGCGAACAGCGGCATCTTGAGCAGCGTCATGCCCGGTGCGCGCATGTTCATGATGGTCACGATGACGTTGATCGCGCCCATGATGGACGAGGCGCCCATCAAGTGGATCGCGAAGATCGACAGCGGGAACGCATTACCCGTCTGCAGCGACAGCGGCGGATAAAGCGTCCAGCCGCTCGCCGGCGCGCCGCCCTCGACGAACAGCGTCGACAGCAGCAGCGTGAAGGAGAACGGCAGGATCCAGAAGCTGAAGTTGTTCATGCGCGGCAGCGCCATGTCGGGCGCGCCGATCTGCAGCGGGATCATCCAGTTCGCCAAGCCGACGAAGGCGGGCATGACCGCGCCGAAGATCATGACCAGCGCGTGCATCGTCGTCATCGAGTTGAAGAACTGCGGATTGACGAGCTGCAGACCCGGCTGGAACAACTCGGCGCGAATGACGAGCGCCATCAGACCGCCGACGAAGAACATCGTCAGGCTGAACAACAAGTACATCGTGCCGATGTCCTTGTGGTTCGTCGCCAAAAGCCAGCGGCGCCAGCCCTTCTCGGGGCCGTGATGATCGTGATGATGGGTGTCGCTGTGCCCAGCGTGCGTGTCAACGGTGCTCATGAACTCTTACTCCGCGCGCGCGACGGTGGCGACCGCCGCATTCTCGGTCTGCGAATCAACTGCTGCGACCTCGGATTCGGCCGCGCCGTTCGCTTGCTGCTGCGCCTGCAACCAGGCTTCGAATTCTTCCTTCGTCTTCACTTCGACGACCACGGGCATGAAGCCATGGTCGTAGCCGCAGAGCTCCGCGCACTGCCCGCGATAGACGCCAGGCTCCTCCGCGCGGAACCACATTTCATTCACGAAACCGGGGTACGCATCCTTCTTCAGGCCGAACTGCGGCACCCACCAGGCGTGAATGACGTCGTTCGAGGTCAGCAGCAAGCGGACCTTCGTGTCGACGGGGACGACGAGACGGTTGTCCACTTCGAGGAGGTAGTTGTCGACGGTGCGCGGATCGATGCCGGAGTTGAGTCGACGCGCATCGTCGCTGTCGCGGGCGAGGCGCGAGAAGAAGCTCACGCCCTTATCGAGATAGTCGTAATGCCACTGCCACTGATAGGCGGTGACCTTCACGGTGAGCTCGGAGTCGCGCATATCCTCGATCTTGATGAGCGTCTCGGCCGCCGGAATGGCCATGCCGACGAGGATCGCGATCGGGATGACGGTCCAGACCACTTCGACCTTGGTGCTGTGATCCCAGGTGGCGGGCACCGCGCCCTTCGAGCGCCGGAACTTCACGATCGAATAGATCATGACGCTGAAGACGACGACCGCGATGACCGCGCACACCCCGAGGATGAGCATGTGCAGGCCATGGATTTCGCGGCTGAGCTCGGTCACGCCGACCGGCATGTTCAGTTCCCATGCTGCCAATGCCGCTCCGGTCGGCAAGCACGCTGCAGCGGCGGCCGCAACGTATCTGGAGATCTTCAACATTTGCGCCATTGCTCCCGAATATCACAGTGCCGCAACGCCCCACGAACGAGCGTCGCAGCGTCTTAATCGCAGGTCAGGGTTGGTGCTGCCCGCAGTTTGTCGCCGCACTCCGGTCAGAGCGCGGGCGATTCGTTTACATTTCCCACCAGTTGCTTGAGTTGCACCGCCAGACCGCGGCGCTCGTCCTCCGTGAGAAACCGGCCCACTTCACAGGCGCGGCCATGCGACTCGACGACGAGTCGACTGGGATGGAGCGCCGCCAGCGGGGCGTGGAGTGTAACCCTCGCCCAATGCCGAGGAAATACTGCGAAACGATGATTCCCCTCTTCACGGTGCTCGATCCTCACCTGGTCGTGCGTGATCGTGATCGTTTCCGCAACCATGCCGGAGCGCATGGAGGCCCGCACGGCCCATGAAAGGGCCACGATTTCCAGCGCGGCGAAGGCGAGAATCGGCCAGAAACCGTAGCGGGCAGTGAAGAAGATCGCGACCGCGAAGGTGCCGACGGCCACGGCAAAGATGAAGCGTCGTGCGCTCGCCGGGGTCAGCGATCGATGAGGCCGGATGACCAGCACGCGTGCGCCGTCGCGTTCCTCGGCGATCGTGCCGGCAGGGGCGGAGGCTGCGTAGGCGACGGGCATGGTGTGCAGACGCTATCTAGGGCGACAGGAAGCGGTCGGATCGTAGCGAAGTTCCCCCTGCGCACCAAACCTTGCCGGGAACGGGTCGCGGCCAGAATCGCCGGTTGGATGGCGGCCAGGCTCTGGGAGAGGGGCGCATCGATCCCCGTCAGAGCTATTAATAAAAGTAAGTACTATCCGGATCCCGGACGAGGCCGGCTTGGTGTCTCGTTAAATTTTTCTAATTCTTCCTCGCAGCTCGGACAGGGGAATCGCGACCTCCCCTGGCGTGCCCCGCCCCGCTCTGGGCTGGCCTTTCCAGGCGTGCCCGTAGACCACTTCTAATGAGATCGGTAGCCGCCCGTCTCGTCGGTTCTCGTCCAGAAGTCGCGCCACTTCATCGAGCTTGCGCGGGCCGAACAGCCCCCGGGGGCGACCGTGCGTCGCATTGATCGAGCCGGTGCGGCGGAGCTCCGTCAGGAGGGTGCGGGCGTCGGGGTAGGTCGCCGTCAGTCGCTCGGTGTCCAACACGGGGTCGGCAAAGCCGGCGCGCATCAGCGCATCGCCGATGTCGTGCATGTCGAGAAAGCGGTGAACGTGCGTCCGATCGTCCACGTGGCGGAACGCGTCCCGCAGCTCGCGCAAGGTGTCCGGGCCGAGCGTCGTGAACATGAACAAGCCGTCCGGGCGCAGCACGCGCGCGGTCTCCTCAAGCACGGCGTCGAGGTCGTCGCACCAGGCGAGCATCAGGTTGCTGAAGACGAGGTCGATGCTCGCTTCTTTGAGGGCAAGCCGATGGGCGTCGCAGGCGATCCGATCGAAGCGGCGGAAGAAGGATTGTTCGCGCGCGGCCGCGGCGAGCATGCGCGGCGACAGGTCGAGGGCGATGACTTGGGCCTTGGGATAGCGATTCTTCAGCGCTCGCGTGGAGCCGCCGCTTGCCGCGCCCAGATCGAGCACGCGCGCCGGTTCGAGCTTGACGAGGTCGAGCCGCTCGAGCAGGCGGGTGCGGATCTCGGTCTGAACCCCGGCAGCGTCGGCGTAGGTGCGACTCGCGCGATCGAACGCACGGCGCACCGCGCGCGGATCGAGCGTGTATTCATCGAGCGGCACGCGCGAGCGCATGTGATTTGGCGGATTGATGCAAGGGACCGAGGGGCTCGCTCGGGAGCCCAGCGTCCCAAGCGAGCGCGTTTATGACGCTTCGGCGAGCGTCTCGCAACCGTGCTGCGCCACCGACATCTCGCAGGTGGCAAGCGGCTCGGGCTGGATGCCGAGGCGTTCGAACAGCTGGCGATCGGCCGTCTGGTCCGGGTTGCCGGTGGTCAGGAGCTTCTCGCCGTAGAAGATCGAGTTGGCGCCGGCGAGGAAGCAGAGCGCCTGCGTTTCCTCGCTCATTTCGGTGCGGCCCGCGGAGAGGCGCACGTGCGAGCGCGGCATCAGCAGGCGGGCAACCGCGATGACGCGCACGAACTCGATCGGATCGACTTTCTCGGCACCGTGCAGCGGCGTGCCCGGCACTTGCACGAGCTGATTGATCGGCACGCTTTGCGGATGCTCGGGCAGCGTGGCGAGCGTGTGCAGGAGCTGCGCCCGGTCGAGCTCGCTTTCGCCCATGCCGAGGATGCCGCCGCAGCAAACCTTGATGCCGGCCGAGCGCACTGCTTCGAGCGTTTCGAGCCGGTCCTGATAGGTGCGCGTGGTGATGATCTTGGAGTAGTGCGCCTCGGACGTATCGAGGTTGTGGTTGTAGTAATCGAGGCCCGCCTCCTTGAGCTCGCGCGCCTGCTCCGGGGTCAGCATGCCGAGCGTCGCGCAGGTTTCCATGCCGAGCGCCTTCACGCCTTTGATCATTTCGGCGATCTGCGCGAGCTGCTTGGGTCTCGGGCTGCGATAGGCTGCGCCCATGCAGAAACGCGTCGCGCCGTTCTCCTTGGCGATGCGTGCCTTCTCCAGCACTTCCTCGACGTCCATGAGCGGCTCGGGCTTCAAGCCCGTGTTGAAGCGCACGCTCTGCGAGCAGTACGCGCAATCTTCCGGGCACGCACCCGTCTTGATCGACAGCAGCGTGCTGATCTGCACCTGGTTGGGATCGAAGTACTGCCGATGCACGCGCTGCGCGTGATAGATAAGGTCGGCGAACGGCAGCGCGAACAGCGCGCGCACCTCCTCCAAGGTCCAATCGTTGCGTACCTCGCCGAGGCGCGAGAGATCGAGCGTGTCGGTGTGAGTCATTTGGTCCGCGAGCTCCAGAAAATTGCCGGATCCGATTCAGCGCCGGGCAAGCATGATCGCGGCAGGAGGGTCTGCAGGGAGTATTCGCAGGTGCTTTTCCGCTGTCAACCAGACGCGTCGGAAATGGTCGACAAGCTGCGCGGGCGCCTCGCCGCCGTGTTGTGGCCCGCCTGCTGCGTGCTGTGCCGCGGTCCTGGCTCGGCCGGGCGCGATCTATGCGCGGCCTGCGAGCGGGATCTGCGTATCAACGCCTTCTGCTGTCGTGTGTGCGCCCAACCGCTCCTGCGCGATCGCGCCGGCGCGGGTGTGTGCGGTCGGTGCTTGAGCAAACCGTCGACGATCGCTACGAGCTTCGTGCCGTTTCGCTACGGCTACCCGCTCGATCGAATGATTCAGCGGCTCAAGTACGGCGGCGACCTCACCATCGCGCGTGTGCTCGGCGAGCTGTTCGCGGAGCACCGTGCACGTGCTGGCGACACATTGCCCGAGGTCATCATTCCCGTGCCGCTCGGCGCACGCCGGTATCGCCGCCGCGGATTCAATCAAGCGTTCGAGCTCGCTCGCTACAGCGCACGACGCTGCAAGATTCCGCTGCGCGCCGACCTCGTCGAACGGTGGCGCGAGACCGACGAGCAAGCAGGACTGCCGCGCCGTCAACGCCGCCGCAATGTCCGCGGCGCCTTTCGCCTGGCGCAACCGTTACCCGCAGCGCACGTGGCGATCTTCGACGACGTGGTGACCACGGGCAGCACGGTCAACGAGCTCGCTCGACTGTTACGACGCGCCGGTGCCACGACGATCGAAGTGTGGGCGATCGCGCGGGCAGGAAGATAGGAGGCTGGAGGTAGGAGGCCGGGGGCCGGTTCAGCCTCATCGCCACAAATACTCCAGCGCGATGCCAATGAAGATCGCCATGCCGAAGTAATTGTTGTTGAGGAAAGCACGAAAGCACTTCTCGGGGATACGGTCGCGGATCAGGAGCTGCTCGTAGAACGCGAAGATGGCCGCGGCGGCGAGGCCGATGCGATACCACGTGCCGAGCTCGAGATCGCGGCCGACGAGCCACAGCGCAAAGAGCGACATGAGCTGCATGACCCCGATGATGAAGCGATCGGCGTCGCCGAACAGCAGCGCGCTCGAGCGAATGCCGAGCTTGCGATCGTCCTCGCGGTCGACCATCGCGTACATCGTGTCGTAGACCATCGTCCAGAGCAGCCCGGCGATGAACAGCAGCCATGCGATGCGCGGCACCTCGCCCGTTTGCGCCGCGAAGGCCATCGGCACCGACCAGGTAAAGGCGATACCGAGATAGAACTGCGGAATCGGAAAGAAGCGCTTGAAGAACGGATAGGTCATCGTGAGGAATGCGCCCACGAGTGCCAACAGCTGCGTGATGGGATTCAGCATGAGCACGAGACCGAGCGCGATGAGGCCGAGCGCAATGCACAGCCCAACGGCTTCGATGGGTTCGAGCTGGCCGGTGACGAGCGGCCGATCGCGCGTGCGTTTGACGTGGCCGTCGAAATTGCGATCGGCGAAATCGTTGATGGCGCAGCCCGCCGAACGCGTGAGCACGACGCCGAGCACGAAGATCACGAAGACGCGCTGATCCGGGTGACCGTTCGAGGCCAGCCACAACGCCCACATCACAGGCCAGAGCAGCAGCCAGATACCGATCGGTTTGTTGAGGCGCGTGAGCTGTACGTAGGCGCGCGTCTTGGCGCCGATGCGCGGCAGCGTCTCGGTGAAAAGCGGCGTCGACGAGATCCGATGGCCGAGCCAGCGCAGTCGGGTGCGAAGTGTTGCCTGGGCGTTCATCGAAAAGCGTGTACAGGCGATCTAGCCGTTAGTGCGTGATCGAGACCATCTGATTCGTAACCGGTTCGCGCAACCGTCTCGATCATGTCTTTCGTTCTTCCCTACAGTCTACAGCGTACAGCCTACAACCCCTCATTCACACCTTTCCGAAGCGCTCGCCCTGACCGATCCAACGTCGCAGCAATGGCGGGATGCACTGCGGGTGCTCGTGCAGCATGATCTCGGCAGCCTTCTGCACGTGCGGCAGCAGATCGGCATCGCGCATCAAGTCGGCCACGCGCATCTGCATCAAGCCCGTTTGCTTGGTGCCGAGCAGCTCGCCCGGGCCGCGTAGCTCCAAATCGCGCCGTGAGATCTCGAATCCGTCGTTGGTGGCGCGCATGACCGCGAGGCGTTCGCGCGCAACTTTCGTAAGCGGCGGTCGATAGAGCAGCACGCAGGTGCTCTCCGCACTGCCGCGTCCGACGCGGCCGCGTAGCTGGTGCAGCTGCGCAAGACCCATGCGTTCGGCATTCTCGATGACCATCACGCTCGCGTTCGGCACATCGACGCCGACTTCGATCACTGTGGTCGCGACGAGCACGTCGATCTCGCCTTCCTTGAAGCGCGTCATCACCGATTCTTTCTCGCGCGGCTTCATGCGCCCGTGTACGAGCCCCACTTTGAGCTCCTTGAGCGCTTCGGCGAGCGCCGCGGCAGTGTCTTCGGCAGCTTGCGCATTTAGCTGATCCGATTCTTCGATCAGCGGGCACACCCAATACGCTTGGCGCCGCTGCCGGCACGCATCGCGAATGCGCACGACGACTTCGTCGCGACGCGTCTCGGGCAGCGCAACCGTTTTCACCGGCGTGCGCCCGGGCGGCAGCTCGTCGATGATCGACACATCGAGATCGGCATACGCCGTCATCGCCAGGGTGCGCGGGATCGGCGTGGCGGTCATGATGAGTTGATGCGGGAAGCGGCCGTCGGCAAGACCCTTCTCGCGCAGCATGAGGCGTTGATGCACGCCGAAGCGATGCTGTTCGTCGATGATCACGAGCCCCAAGCGATGAAAGCGCACGCCTTCCTGAAAGAGCGCGTGCGTGCCGATCGCAATGCGCGCTTCGCCAGAGGCGAGCGCTGCGAGCGCCTGCGCGCGCGCGGCGCCGGTGCGCTTGCCCGACAAGAACACGATCGGAATGTCGAAGTCGGCCAGCCAGCGCGCGAAGTTGCGGGCGTGCTGTTCGGCAAGCAGCTCGGTCGGCGCCATGAGCGCCACTTGAAAGCCTGCGGCCACCGCGCGCACGGCGGCCATCGCCGCCACCAGCGTCTTGCCGCTGCCGACATCGCCTTGCACGAGCCGCAGCATGGGGCTCGGTTTGCACAGATCGGCTTCGATGTCGCGCCACGCGCGCAGCTGTGCGCCCGTCGGGCGAAACGGTAGCGAGGCGAGAAAGCGCTCGACGAGCCCGTCGCGATCCGGCCCGAACGGCCAACCAGGATCGGCTTGGATTTCTTCGCGCAGCAATCGCAGGCTCAGGTGATGCGCGAGCAGCTCTTCGAACGCGAGCCGTCGCTGCGCGGGATGACGTCCGCTCGCAAGCAAGCTTACGTCAGCATCGGGCGGCGGACGATGCACGTATTCGAGCGCTTCGCGCAGCGTCGGCAGCGACAGCGCTTCGAGCAAGGCAGCGGGAATCCAATCGGTCACGTTGTGCGCGGCGAGATGACGCAACGCCTGCGCCGTCAGTTGCCGCAAGCGTCCTTGCTGGACGCCTTCAGTGAGCGGATAGACGGGCGTCAGCGTCGATTCGGTCGCGCCCGCAGTGTCCGCCGCGATGCGTCGGTATTCGGGATGAATGATTTCCCAGCCCGTGGGGCCGCGGCGCACTTCGCCGTAGCAGCGCAGACGTGTGCCGCGCGCGAATGCCTGCTGCTGCGCGCTCGAGAAATGAAAGAAGCGCAGCGTGAGCGAACCGGTGCCGTCGCCGATGCGCACGAGCAGCTGACGGCGCCCGCGGAAGGCGACCTCCGCGAGCAGCACCTCGCCTTCGATCACCGCGCGTTCGCCGCCGCGCAGCGCGCCGATCGGCACGATCTGCGTCCGATCCTCGTAGCGCAGCGGCAGGAGAAAGAGCAGATCCTGAATGGTCGTGACGCCGAGCCGCTCGAGCCGCTCGGCGAGCGCTTCGCCCACGCCGCGCAGGCTCGTCACCGGGCGCAGCTCGGCACCGAAACTCGAACGGGAAGCGTCGGCTCGGACCACGGTCGTGCGATGCGCTGTCCTGCTGGAGGGAGAGGTCATGTTGCCGTCCTTGGCAGCTTAGCGAGATCTTGGCCGCGCCGGCACGGATCGGCGAACCATCGCTGCAAGTTGCAACGGCACGCGCGGATCCGCTGCGGCGCCGAGCGCTCAGCCGAGCTCCACGATGCAATCCATCTCGACGCTCGCGCCTTTCGGCAACGCCGCGACTTGGATGGCGGCGCGCGCCGGATACGGCTCCTTGAAGTACTCGGCCATGATCTGGTTGAGCAGCGCGAAGTGCGCCAGATCGGTCAGGAACACGTTGAGCTTGACCACATCGGACAGCTCGCCCCCCGCGGCTCTGACGATCGCCTGCAGGTTCTCGAAGACACGTCGGATTTGCGCCTCCATCGAGCCTTGTACGAGCTCGCCGGTAGCCGGGTCGAGCGGAATCTGACCGGAGACATACACCGTGTTACCGCACTTGACGGCTTGCGAATACGCGCCGATCGCCTTCGGCGCATCGGGAGTAGAGATGATCTGTCGCGACATGAGTGAGTGACTCGTGTTTGATTGAGAGCAATTAGCTCGTTCGGATCGAGAGCATACCGTGTCCGCGCGGGCTGAGCGCTCGCACGAGCACGCCGCTGCGCTTACGCGAGGACGCGCGTCACGCGCAGCACTTCGGGCATGCGGCGTAAGTTCTTGATGACGTGCGCCAGGTGCTTGCGGTCGCGCACCTGCAGATCGAAGATCAGCGTCGAGGAGTCGCCGTCGCGATCGTCGACTGCCACGTGGTCGATATTCGTCTCGGTGCTCGCGATATTCGAGGCGATCGCGGCGAGCACGCCCATGCGGTTGGTGACGTCGATGCGAATTTCGACGTTGAACAAGCGATCGACATTCGGCTGCCAGGTGACCGAGATCCACTTGTCGGGCTGCTTGCGGTAATTGCGCAGGTTGCCGCACGCCTCGCGATGGATGACGACGCCGCGTCCGCTCGAGAGGTAGCCCATGATCGGATCGTTCGGAATCGGGAAGCAGCAGCGCGCGTAGGTCACCACCATGCCTTCGGTACCGGCAATGGCGAGCGCACCCGGCTTGGCGACCGCTTCGGCCGGCGTCGATTCATCCGGCGGCAGCAGGCGACGCGCAACGAGCGGCGCGAGCCGTTCGCCCAAGCCGATCTTCTCGAACAGCTCCTCGGGCGTCTTGAGATTGATCTCCGCAGCCGCCGCCTGCAGGCGTTCTTCCGGAATCTTCTTCAGGCTGAGCGATAGATCGGCGAGCGCTTGATTGAGCAGGCGCTTGCCGAGCTCGACGGCCTCGGAGTGCTTCAGGCTCTTCAAGTAATGGCGAATCGCGGTGCGCGCCTTCGCCGTGACCACGAAGTTGACCCACGCCGGATTCGGCGTCGCACCTTTCGCGGTGATGATCTCGACGGTCTGACCGTTGCGCAGCGGCGTGCGCAGCGGCACGAGCCGGCGGTCGACTTTCGCCGCCACGCAATGATTGCCGATGTCCGTGTGCACGGAATAGGCGAAGTCGACGGCCGTCGCGTTGCGCGGCAAGCGTCGAATCTCGCCGCGCGGCGTGAACACGTAGACCTTGTCCGGGAACAGGTCGAGCTTGACGTTCTCCAGGAATTCTTCGGAGCTGCCGCTATGCGGCATCTCCATGAGCTGCTGCAGCCACTCGCTCGCGCGATCGCGGTACGCGCGGCCCTGTTCGTCGCCCGTCTTGTATTGCCAGTGCGCGGCAATGCCCGATTCGGCCACGCGATGCATTTCCTCGGTGCGAATCTGCACTTCGATCGGCATGCCGTTCGGGCCGAAGAGTGTCGTGTGAAGCGATTGATAGCCGTTGATGCGCGGGATGGCGATGTAGTCCTTGAAGCGTCCGGGCATGGGCCGATACAGGCCGTGCACGATGCCGAGGACGCGGTAACACGTATCGACCGTATCGACGATGATGCGAAAGCCGAACACATCGACGATCGAGGACAGCGGCACGCGTTTGCGGCGCATCTTCTGATAGATGCTGTAGAGGTGCTTCTCGCGTCCTTCGACGCGCCCTTGCACGCCTGCCTTCTCGAGCGCCTGGCGCAAGTTCTGCGCGATCTTGCCGACGAACTGCTTCTGGTTGCCGCGCGCCTTCTTGAGCGCTTTTTCGATGATCTTGTAGCGCCCCGGGTAGAGCGCCTTGAAGCCCAGGTCTTCGAGCTCGGTCTTGATCGAATGAATGCCGAGGCGGTTGGCGATCGGCGCGTAGATTTCCAGCGTCTCGCGCGCGATCGTGCGCCGCTTGGCGGGCGGCACCGCGCCGAGCGTGCGCATGTTGTGCGTGCGGTCGGCGAGCTTGACCATGATGACGCGGATGTCGCGCACCATGGCGAGCAGCATCTTGCGGAAGCTTTCCGCCTGTGCTTCGGCGCGGCTGCGGAACTGCAGGTGGTCGAGCTTGGAGACGCCGTCGACGAGCTCGGCCACGTCGGCGCCGAAACGCTCGGCGATCTCGTCCTTGGCGGTGGGCGTGTCCTCGATGACGTCGTGGAGGATGGCCGCCACGATGGTCGGCGCGTCGAGATGCAGATCCGCGAGGATCTGCGCAACGGCGACCGGATGGGCGATGTACGGCTCGCCGCTCAGGCGCTTCTGGCCTTCGTGGGCTTGTGCGCCGAACTCGTATGCGTCCCGCACACGGTCGACCTGTGCGGGCGGCAGGTAGGTTTCGAGCTTATTGAGGAGCTGATTGACCCCTATGGACCGTCTTCCAGTGGGAAGGAAGCCCAGAATGGAAGACGCGTAGTCCATAGCGGATCATGACTTGAGGGCGATTGAGGGCGCTTCAATCTCCAAGCCCAAGATGCGGGGCGCGGATTTCACCGGACATGGCCGGCATCTCCACTTCCGGCAGCGGCTCGGGTGCGGCAGGCCGCTCGCTCTCCTCCAGGATTTCCGGGCCGATGTGGCCGGCCGCGATCTCGCGCAGCGCGACAACCGTCGGCTTGTCGTTTTCCCACTCGACGGTCGGCTCGGCACCGTTCGCGAGCTTGCGGGCCCGTTTGGCCGCCACCAGCACCAGCTGGAACAGGTTCGGGACGTTCTGCAAACAGTCTTCGACAGTGATGCGAGCCATGAAAACCTCGAAAAAGCGCCAAATTCGTTCAGGTGATGGATCAGTATAACGTGCTTCCCGCCATTCGGATGAGACGCCATCGGCGGGGGACCGGCTCCGGGCGCCCTGGCATTGGTCGAAACCCCGCAGCCGGGGATCGGGCGGGGCGCGGCTCCTATGCGGGCCGCTCGCGCACAGCGCAAGGCTCCGTTACCATTGCGCGCCCGCCGCGGCGCATTCCAAGACACCGCGCGCCGGCTTGAATTAGAAGTGGAGACGGGAATGAAGTTTCGACCGACCTTGGCCGCGCTCGGCATCGGCCTGATGGCTGCCTGCGCGACACTTTCCGCCCATGCGGACGGCGATCCGAAGCGCGGCGAAGTGCTCGCCTACACTTGCCACGGGTGCCACAGCGTTCCCAAGTACAAGAACGCCTATCCGAACTACAGCGTACCGAAGCTGGGCGGCCAGAACGAGAAGTACCTCATCAGCGCGCTCAACGCCTACGCCAACGGCGAACGTCCGCATCAGACGATGCACGCGCAGGCCGCGACGCTGTCCGATCAGGACCGCGCCGACATCGCCGCGTACTTCCACGCTCAGGGCATTCAGACCAGCAATCAGGTGGTCGGCACGCCGCCGCCGGCGACGCAGACCTGCGTGGCTTGCCACGGCCCCGACGGCGCCAAGACCGTGATGGACGAGTACCCGATCCTCGCCGGTCAGTACGCCGATTACATCGTGCAGGCGCTCAAGGACTACAAGAGCGGCCGGCGCAAGAACCCGGTGATGGCCGGTATCGTCAGCGCCGTGGACGAGAAGGACTTCCAAGCGCTCGCCGATTTCTTCTCCAAGCAGAAGGGCATCTGCAGCGCGAAAGACATTCGCGACGCGGGCAAGTGCCCGTAACGGCCGGGTGACCGTCGCCGCTTTTGCGGCGACGGTCCGCACGATCCGGCTCTTCAGCAAGGACTCAAGCGTTCGACTCGAGCGAGCTCGAATCAGCGCCGCACCGCATCCACGAGGGCCGATCGCCGACCGTGCTTCCCGAGCGCTTCACCGCTTTTCGCATTCATGAGGAGCAGGGGCGCATCGTGGCGCGCCTCGAAGCGATCTCGCACGCCGATCTCGCCGACGGCGATCTGCTCGTCAAAGTCCGCTACTCGACGATCAACTACAAGGACGCGCTGGCCGCGACCGGCCAGGGCAAGATCCTGCGCCGCTTTCCGCTCGTCGGCGGCATCGATCTCGCCGGCGAGGTCGTCGAATGCGCCACGGATGCCTTTCGTCCCGGCGAGCGCGTGCTCGTCACCGGTTGCGGCCTGTCGGAGACGCACGACGGCGGCTACGCCCAATACGCGCGCATCAAGAGCGAATGGGCCGTGCCGATTCCCGCCTCGCTGACCGACTTCGAGTGCATGGCGATCGGCACGGCAGGATTCACTGCGGCGCTCGCCATTCATCGCATGGAAGAGAACGGCCAGAAGCCCGAGACGGGCGAAATCGCCGTGACGGGTGCCACGGGCGGCGTGGGCAGCCTTGCGATCGATATGCTGGCCGGGCGCGGGTTCCGCGCGGTGGCGATCACCGGCAAGCCGGAAGCCGCGGATTACTTGCGGGCGCTCGGCGCGAGCGAAGTGCTCGATCGGCGCTCGCTCGTGCTCGGCGAGCGGCCGCTCGAGTCGAGCCGTTGGGGCGGCGCGATCGACGCTGTCGGCGGCCAGCTGCTCGATTGGCTGATCCGCTCGACCGCCTTTCACGGCAATGTCACGAGCATCGGTATGGCGTCGAGCACCGAGCTTCATACCAGCGTGCTGCCGTTCATTCTGCGCGGCGTCAACTTGCTCGGCATCCATTCGGTGCACGTGCCGCATGCGGTGCGCTTGCGCGTGTGGGAGCGATTGGCCACCGACCTGCGCCCGCGTCATTTGCACAAGATCGTTTCGCGCACCATCGATCTGGCCGAGCTGCCGCATGCATTTGCCGCGTATCTCAATGCGCGTGTGGTTGGCCGCACCGTGGTGCGTATCGCGTAAGCCATGGATCCATTGACGACTCTGCAATCCGGCGCCGCCGAGCTCGGCGTCGAGCTCGACACGCAAACGGCCGAGAAGCTGCTGCGCCTGCTCGATGAGCTCGACGTATGGAACGAGCGCATGAATTTGACGGCGATCCGCGAACGATCGCAGCAGATCACCAAGCATTTGCTCGATAGCCTCTCGGTCCATCGCTTTCTGGCGGGCACGCGCATCGTCGATGTCGGTACGGGCGCGGGCTTTCCCGGTCTGCCGCTTGCGATCGTCGCACCGCATCTGTCGTTCACGTTGATCGATTCGACCGCGAAGAAGCTGCGTTTCATCGATCATGTCGCGGAGCTGCTCGATGTTCGCAACGTCACGACCGTGCACACGCGCGCGGAAACGTTTCGACCGAAGGAACGTTTCGATCGCGTGCTCTCGCGCGCCGTCGGTCCGGTCGGCACCTTCGTCAAGTGGGCCGGGCACTTATGCGTCGGCGGCGGGCGACTGCTCGCCATGAAAGGGCGCTATCCGACCGATGAGCTCGGTGCGCTGCCGAGCGGTTGGAAGCTCGCGGCCGTGCATCGGCTGACCGTGCCCGGTCTGGACGAGGAGCGGCATCTTGTGGAAATCTGCCGTTCGCACGATCGCATCTAGCGCGATCGTGCAGGCCACTGGCGACACGCAACAGGCTACAGCCGAACATGTCGATGACCGAGCATCCCATCTTCGCTTGGCTGACGAGCTCGATCATGAAACGTGGTCTGTTTGCTTGCGCGTTCGTTCCAGCTGTCGCCTGTAGCCTGTAGTCTGTGGCCTCTTAATCCATGCACCGCATCCTTGCAGTCACGAATCAAAAAGGCGGCGTCGGCAAGACGACGACCAGCGTGAATCTCGCGGCGTCGTTCGCGGCGACGAAGCGTCGTGTCCTGTTGATCGATCTCGATCCGCAGGGCAATGCGACGATGGGGTGCGGCGTCGACAAGCGCACGCTGACGCGCTCGACCACGGACGTATTGCTCGGCGAGTGCACGGCGGCCGAGGCGATCGTCGGCGTGGACTATTCCGATTTCAAGCTGATGCCCGCCAATCAGGATCTGGTCGCCGCGGAAGTCGAGCTGATGGGCAAGCCGGGTTGCGAGATGCGCCTGCGCGATGCGCTCGCGCCGATTCGCGATCAATTCGATCTCATCCTGATCGACTGTCCGCCTGCGCTCAACATGCTGACGGTCAATGCGCTCGTCGCGGCGGAAGGCGTGATCATTCCGATGCAGTGCGAGTACTACGCGCTCGAAGGCTTGAGCGCGCTCGTCAGCACCATCGAACAGATCAAGGCCGGGCCGAATCCGCAACTGGAAATCGGCGGGATCCTGCGCACCATGTTCGACCCGCGCAACAACCTGGCGAACGAAGTCTCGGCGCAATTGGTCGAGCACTTCCAAGACCGCGTGTTTCGGACCATCATTCCCCGCAACGTGCGGCTGGCCGAAGCGCCCAGTCACGGCAAGCCGGCGCTGCATTACGATCGCGATTCGCGCGGCGCGCTTGCCTATCTAGCGCTCGCCGGCGAGATGATCCGCCGCTCCGAAGGCGACGGACCGCTGGCGACGGCGAGCGCCGCTGGATCGGGCTGACGGCGGCAGGCGGTAGACTGTAGCCGGAGCGGCCGGAGAAGAGCGAAGCGAGGTTCGATCTCCGAGACGTCTTGGCGGCAGCACCGACTTGTGAGCTTAATGCTGCGCGGACGTTCTCTTTTCTGGCCACAGCCTACAGCCTAGAGCCTACAGTCTTAATCTCGAATGGCCACCAAACGACCAAGTCTCGGACGTGGATTGGGCGCGCTGCTCGGCCAGCCCGTGCCGCAAGGGGAGACCGAGAACGTCACGCCGCTGCGTCCGGGCGATGAGCTCGTCAAGCTGCCGATCGATTTGCTGCAGCGGGGCAAGTATCAGCCGCGCATCGACATGCGGCAGGAAACGCTGCAGGAGCTGGCCGATTCCATCAAGGCGCAAGGCGTGGTGCAGCCGATCGTCGTGCGGCCGATCTCCGAAGCGAGCGCCGGTCAGCCGCGACGCTACGAAATCATTGCGGGCGAACGTCGCTGGCGTGCGGCGCAATTGGCCGGTTTGCATGAAGTCCCGGCCGTCGTGCGCCACGTGCCCGACAGCGCCGCGATCGCGATGGCGCTCATCGAGAACATCCAGCGCGAGAACTTAAATCCGCTGGAAGAAGCACGCGCCCTCGAGCGCCTCATCAACGAGTTCGATATGACTCATGCGACCGCGGCGGAAGCCGTCGGCCGCTCGCGCGCGGCGGTTTCGAATCTGCTGCGCCTGCTCGAGCTGTGCGAGGAGGCCAAGGAGCTGGTCGAGCGGCGCGAAATCGAAATGGGCCATGCCCGCGCGCTGCTCGCGCTCGAGAACAAGCGCCAGCAGGCCGAGGTCGCGGCCCTGGTGGCGAAGAAGAAGCTCTCGGTGCGAGAAACCGAGGCGCTCGTCAAACGGCTTTTGGCCCAGCCCGATGCGTCGGCAGAAGCGGCCACGCGCGCGGATCCGAACATCCGCCAGCTCGAAAGCGAGCTCAGCGAAAAGCTCGGCGCCAAGGTTCAGGTGCAGCATTCTCCGTCGGGCAAGGGCAAGCTCGTCATCAGCTATCACACCCTCGACGAGCTCGACGGCATCCTGGCGCACATCCGCTAGCGGCGCCCAGACGGTTGGCCGATCGCGCGGCCGGGATCGGACATAAGGCGCCGCATCAATGTCGCTCTCCGATCCGCGCGAAGGTGCGCGCCGACATGCCGTCGTCGGGGATTTCTGGGCGGCGGAGCGTGTTGGCTGCCTCGAGGCGCGCTGCGCTCGTCAGCGCTGTCAGCTCAGCAAACTCGTGCAGCGGCGCCGTCGCCGCCCGAATCTGCTTGTCAATGCGCGAGTTAGCGCACGTGACTTCGGTTGAAGCACTGCAAAACGCTGCGTATAATGCGCCGCCTTTGCCGGCCGGGCAGCGAAAATTCGGCTGGATATTCCAGGATTTACGCAATGCCACACGTCGCCGAACGTTCGGCCAGCGCGGTGGCATTTTTGTTGTCTAGCGGCGGTGGGCGCGAGCCTTCATGAGCGCTAACCCGATTGCGGTCGCTGCGCGCAAGTCGCTGCAGCTCCTCGTGTGGCAGCTCGCCTGCATCGTGCTCGCGAGCGTGGTCACCGGGATCGCGGCGGGTGTGCGTCCGGGCGCGTCGGTCCTGGTCGGCGGCGGCATCGGTCTGGTGTGGACCGCATACATGGCATTCACGCTGGTGAAGCACAGCGTGGATTTCGGTGCGCGCTTGAGCGCGGCAAGTTTCTTCAAGGGTTGGTTGTTCAAGATCGCGATGACCGCAGCGTTGCTGGTGATCGCGTTGCGCGCCGAGGGGCTACTGCCGCCCGCAGTGCTCGGCGGATTGTTCGCGGCCATGGCCGCGTATTGGGTTTGGTTTGCTTTTGGCCTCGATCGGCGCTGGTCACGGGCGCGCGGTTGAGGCGAGGGTGAGATGCGTTGCCGACGGTTTCGTCGGCGTAGTGTGCGGATCGCTGGTCGATCCCTAACTGGGGTACGAGAAGCATGCGGCTCGGGTTGATGGCAAGTGAAAGCGGCGGTGAACACGGTTTCTCCGAGTACATCGCGCACCATTTGCAGCACCTCGCGAGCAAGAAGCAAACGGCGCTGTTCGACGCCTCCATCTACCACTGGGACACGCTCTTCTTCGCGCTGCTCTGCGCCGCGCTCGCTCTGTTGTTCCTCCGCAAGGCTGCCAAGCGCGCCACCTCCGGCGTGCCCGGCAAGTTCCAGTGCGCCGTCGAGATGCTCGTCGAGATGGTGAACGAGCAGGCGCGCGCCATGGTGCACGGCAAGCTCACGTACATCGCGCCGCTCGCGCTGACGGTGTTCGTTTGGGTCGCGTTCATGAACGCGATCGACCTGCTCCCCGTCGACTGGCTGCCGAGCATCGCCGCGGCCGCCGACATTCACTATCTGCGCCCGCTGCCGACGGCGGACCTCAACACCACCTTCGGTCTCGCGCTCGGCGTGCTGCTCCTGTCGTTCTACTACAGCATCAAGATCAAGGGCCTGGGCGGCTTCCTCCACGAGTTCACCTGCGCGCCGTTCGGCATGGTCAAGATCTCGCTCAATCCGCTCACCTGGATCGGCGCGATCCTGCTCGGCATCGCCAACGTCGGCATGAACATCGTCGAGTACGGCGGCCGCACCTTCTCGCACGGCATGCGCTTGTTCGGCAACATGTACGCGGGCGAGCTCATCTTCTTCTTGATCGCCGGCCTGGGCGGAAGCCTCACCGTGTTCGGTATCGCGATGCATCTCGTGACCGGTACCGCGTGGGCGATCTTCCACATCCTGATCGTGCTGCTGCAGGCGTTCATCTTCATGATGCTCACGCTTGCCTACTTGGGTCAGGCGCACGCGCATCACTAACAGAAAGGTTTTTGCTCTCGTTCAAGTTCAACTCGGAGAACTCTCATGACCGATATCGCTTTCGTCGCTCTCGCCTGCGGTCTCATCATCGGCATCGGCGCACTCGGTGCCTGTATCGGCGTGGGCATCATGGCGGGCAAGTACATCGAAGCCTCGGCGCGTCAGCCCGAGCTCATGAACACGCTGCAGACGAAGGTCTTCCTGTTGCTCGGCCTGATCGACGCGTCCTTCATCATCGGTCTCGGCATCGCGTTGTGGTTCGCGACGGCCAATCCGTTCGCGAGCTGATTCGAGCGGGCTCGACACCCGCGGGGCGACGGACGTCGCCCGCGCGCAATGGCTGGTTAGCTGGGCTTACGTTCCATGAATCTAAACGCAACACTTTTCATTCAGACGATCGTATTTCTGATCCTCGGCTGGGTCACGATGAAGTTCATCTGGCCGCCTTTGATCGCTGCGATCGAAGAGCGTCAGCGCAAGATCGCCGAAGGACTCGCCTCCGCCGAGAAAGGCGAGAAGAGCCTCGCCGAGGCGCATGCGGCCGCGAATGAAATAGTGAAGGAAGCGCGGGTTCAGGCAACGAAGATCATCGACCAGGCGAACCGGCGTTCCAACGAGATCGTCGAGGAAGCGCGCGGTGCGGCGCTTGCCGAGGGTCAGCGGCTCATCAGCGAAGCGCGCGAAGAAGTGGCGCTCGAGACGAGCCGCGCTCGCCAGCAGCTGAGCAAGGAAGTGGCGGCGCTGGCCGTCGCCGGCGCAAGCCGCCTGCTCGGTCGCGAGATCGACGCCAAGGCGCACGCGGACATCCTCGAACAACTAGCGGCGGAGATCGAGCGCGGTTAAGCCGCGGCTCGCGACACTATGGCCGAGAAAGCCACCATCGCCCGTCCCTACGCGAAAGCGGCCTTCGAGTTCGCGCAGGAGCACAAGAGCTTCGATCTCTGGTCGACGCTGCTCGCGACCGGCTCGGCGGTTGTCTCCGATCCGCGGGTCGCCAAGCTCCTGACCAATCCGCGCGTCAAGCCCGAAGATCTCGTTGAGCTCATCGCGGAGGCTGCCGCCGGCAGTCTCGATGAGCATGGCCGTAACTTCCTGCTGACGCTTGCGCAAAACCGCCGCCTCGGTCTCCTGCCGCAGATCGCGGAGCAGTTCGAGGCGTTGCGCGCCGAAATCGAGAACGTCGCGGACGTGCGCATCATCTCCGCCGTACCGTTGAACGAAGAGCAGCAGCGGCGTTTCGCGAGCGCGCTCAAGACGCGTTTGAAGCGCGATGTGCGTCTGCACTGCGAGGTCGATCCGTCGCTCGTCGGCGGAGCCATCGTGCGTGCCGGCGATTTCGTCATCGATGGGTCGCTGCGGGCGCGGCTCGAGCGGCTGGCGAGCGCGATGACGCAATGAACATGAGGCTGGAGGAATGAGGCTGGAGGCTGGGGCTAGCGAAACCTTTCTGGCTCCAGCCCCCAGCCTCCGGTCCCCAGCCGGACTCTGATTTAACCGAGGACTGTGGCAATGGCCATCAAGGCATCTGAAATCAGCGATCTGATCAAGGCGCGCATCGAGAAGTTCTCGAGCGCCGTCGAAGAGCGCAATGTCGGCACGGTCGTCACCGTGACGGACGGTATCGTGCGCATCCACGGTCTCGCCGACGTCAAGTACGGCGAAATGCTCGAGTTCCCCGGCGGCAGCTACGGCCTCGCGCTCAACCTGGAGCAGGACTCGGTCGGCGCGGTGGTGCTGGGCGAGTACAAGCACATCGTCGAAGGCGACATCGTCAAGACGACCGGCCGCATCCTCGAAGTGCCCGTCGGTGAAGGGCTGCTCGGCCGCGTCGTCGACGCGCTCGGTAACCCGATCGACGGCAAAGGTCCGATCAACTACGCGCGCATGGCGCCGGTCGAGCGCGTCGCTCCCGGCGTGGTGTACCGCAAGTCCGTGAATCAGCCGGTGCAGACCGGTTACAAGGCGATCGACTCGATGGTGCCGATCGGCCGCGGTCAGCGCGAGCTCATCATCGGCGACCGTCAGACCGGTAAGACCGCGCTCGCGATCGACACGATCATCAATCAGAAGTCGAGCGGCATTAAGTGTATCTACGTCGCGATCGGCCAGAAGCAGAGCTCGATCGCCGCAGTCGTGCGTAAGCTCGAAGAGCACGACGCGATGAAGCACACGATCGTCGTGGCCGCGTCCGCGTCGACGCCCGCCTCGATGCAGTACCTCGCGCCGTACGCCGGTTGCGCGATGGGCGAGTACTTCATGGATCAGGGCGAAGATGCGCTCATCATCTACGACGACCTGACCAAGCAGGCGTGGGCGTATCGTCAGATCTCGCTGCTCCTGCGCCGTCCGCCGGGCCGCGAAGCGTATCCGGGCGACGTGTTCTACCTGCACTCGCGTCTGCTCGAGCGCTCGGCGCGCGTGAACGAGGCCTACGTCGAGAAGATGACGAACGGCCGCGTCAAGGGTAAGACCGGCTCGCTCACGGGTCTGCCGATCATCGAAACTCAGGCCGGCGACGTGACGGCGTTCGTGCCGACGAACGTGATCTCGATCACCGACGGTCAGATCTTCCTCGAGAGCGATCTGTTCAACGCCGGTATCCGTCCCGCGATGAACGCCGGTATCTCGGTGTCCCGCGTCGGTGGCGCCGCGCAGACGAAGATCATCTCGAAGCTGGGCGGCGGTATTCGTCTTGCCCTCGCGCAGTACCGCGAGCTCGCGGCGTTCTCGCAGTTCGCCTCCGACCTCGACGAAGCGACCCGTCGTCAGCTCGAGCGCGGTCAGCGCGTCACCGAGCTGATGAAGCAGAAGCAGTACTCGCCGATGTCGGTCGCCGAAATGGCGCTGTCCATCTACGCCGTCAACAACGGCTACATGGACAAGGTCGATCGCCAGAAGATCAGCGCGTTCGAAGCCGGCCTGCAGGCTTTCGCGAAGACGAACTACAAGGCCGCGCTCGATGCGATCAACGCGAACCCCGTTCTCAACGAGGAGAACGAAGCGGCGCTCAAGAAGATCTGCGAAGAGTTCGCAGCGACTGGAACGTACTAAACGGAGGCCACGGGCGACGGACCACGGGCGACGGCCAGACAAGAATCTTCTTGCTCTAGCCCGTAGCCCGTAGCCCGAAGCCAGCGAAGCTCACATGCCCGGCGTAAAAGAGATCCGCATCAAGATCGCGAGCTTCAAGAGCACGCAGAAGATCACCAAGGCGATGGAAATGGTCGCCGCGAGCAAGATGCGCAAAGCGCAGGATCGCATGCGCGCGACGCGTCCTTACTCGGAGAAGATCCGTCGCGTGATCGGTCACTTGCGGCACGCGAATCCGGATTTCCGCCATCCGTACCTGGTCGAGCGCGAGCCGAAGTCGGTCGGCTTCATCATCATCACGACCGATCGCGGTCTTGCCGGCGGCCTCAACGTCAACCTGTTCAAGACCGCGCTGGCGCAGCTGCGCGAGTGGCAGGACCGCGGCGCTGAAGTGTCGCTGTGCTTGATCGGCGCGAAGGGCGTGCAGTTCTTCCGCCGCCTCGGCAACGTCAAGACGCTCGCGACCGTGACGCACCTCGGCGATCGCCCGCACGTGGCCGATCTGATCGGCACCGTGAAGGTGATGCTCGACCTCTACAAGGAAGGCAAGATCGATCGCCTGTTCCTCGTGCACAACGTCTTCGTGAACACGATGAGCCAGAAGCCGGTGGTGCGCCAGCTCCTGCCGGTCGTCACCGAAGACGAAGACAAGCTGCAGAAGCACTGGGATTACATCTACGAGCCTTCGGCCGCCGATCTCCTCGATGGTTTGCTCATGCGCTACATCGAGTCGCAGGTCTATCAGGGTGCGGTCGAGAACGTCGCGTGCGAAATGGCCGCGCGCATGGTCGCGATGAAGGCCGCGACCGACAACGCCGGCAAGCTCATCGAAGAGCTGCAGTTGATCTACAACAAGGCCCGTCAGGCGGCGATCACGAAGGAAATCAGCGAGATCGTCGGCGGCGCGGCGGCCGTGTAGCGCAAGTCGGCAGTACCGGATTGAATGGCATATACAAGCAATATTGGTTAAGGGGGCGAGGGACTCCGGCAAAAGCGCCCGGAGCTTTCAGCCCACAGCCTCGAGGTTGAGCAAATGTCTACCGCAGCAGCAACCGGCAAGATCGTGCAAATCATCGGCGCCGTTATCGACGTCGAGTTTCCGCGTGACCAGATTCCGAAGGTCTACGAGGCGCTCAAGCTCGAGGACGTCGATCTGACGCTCGAAGTGCAGCAGCAGCTCGGCGACGGCATCGTCCGCACGATCGCGATGGGCGTTTCGGAAGGCTTGCAGCGCGGCATGAAGGTGCGCGCGACGGGCGCGCCGATTTCGGTGCCCGTGGGCAAGGCCACGCTCGGCCGCATCATGGACGTGCTCGGCACCCCGCAGGACGAGAAAGGTCCGGTGCAGGCGGAGCAGTATTGGCCGATTCACCGTCCGGCGCCGTCGTACGACGAGCAAGCGGGCGGTCAGGAGCTGCTCGTCACGGGCATCAAGGTTATCGACCTGCTCATTCCGTTCGCGAAGGGCGGCAAGATCGGTCTGTTCGGCGGCGCCGGCGTCGGCAAGACCGTCAACATGCTCGAGCTCATCAACAACATCGCCAAGCAGCACTCGGGTCTGTCGGTGTTCGCCGGCGTGGGTGAGCGTACCCGCGAAGGCAACGACTTCTATCACGAGATGATCGAGGCCGGCGTTATCGACATCAACAACCTGTCGAACTCGAAGGTGGCGATGGTGTACGGCCAGATGAACGAGCCGCCGGGCAACCGTCTGCGCGTCGCGCTCACCGGCCTAACCATGGCCGAGTACTTCCGCGACGAGAAGACCGAGGGCGGCAAGGGCCGTGACGTGCTGCTCTTCATCGACAACATCTACCGTTACACGCTCGCCGGTACCGAAGTGTCCGCGTTGCTCGGCCGTATGCCCTCGGCGGTGGGTTATCAGCCGACGCTCGCCGAAGAAATGGGCGTGCTGCAGGAGCGCATCACCTCGACGAAGACCGGCTCGATTACCTCGATTCAGGCCGTGTACGTCCCGGCGGACGACTTGACCGACCCGTCGCCGGCGACGACGTTCGCGCACCTCGATGCGACCGTGGTGCTGTCGCGTCAGATCGCCGCGCTTGGTATCTATCCGGCGGTGGATCCGCTCGAGTCGACGAGCCGTCAGCTCGACCCGCTCATCGTCGGCGAGGAGCACTACTCCGTCGCCCGCGGCGTGCAGGCCGTGCTGCAGCGTTACAAGGAGCTGCAGGACATCATCGCGATTCTCGGTATGGACGAGCTCTCGGAAGAGGACAAGCGCATCGTGGCGCGCGCGCGCAAGATTCAGCGCTTCCTCTCGCAGCCGTTCAACGTCGCGAAGGTGTTCACAGGTCAGGACGGCAAGATCGTTCCGCTCAAGGAGACGATCCGCGGCTTCAAGGGCATCTTGAACGGCGACTACGACCACCTGCCCGAGCAGGCCTTCTACATGGTCGGCGGCATCGACGAGGCGGTCGAGAAGGCGAAGACGTTGCAGTAACACTGCGGCGACCGTCGGGCGCAGCGACGAAACCGCTTCGTCGCCGCGCCGTTCGGTCCCCGACGATTGCAGCGAACCGGATCACACAGAAGGTAAGCCATGGCATCCACCATCCACGTCGACATCGTCAGCGCCGAAGGCGAGATCTTCTCGGGCGAGGCGTCGATGGTGTTCGCGCCGGCGGTCATGGGCGAGATCGGCATTGCGCCTCGCCATGCGCCGCTTCTCACCACGCTCAACCCCGGTGAAGTGCGCGTTCAGACGCCTGCGGGCGAGGAGCACTTCTTCTTCGTCTCGGGCGGTGCGCTCGAGATTCAGCCGCATGTGGTTACCGTGCTCGCGGATACCGCGCTGCGTGCGCACGATCTCGACGAAGCGGCTGCATTGCAGGCCAAGCAGCGCGCCGAGGAAGCGTTGCGCGACCGCACCGGCAAGATCGAGTTGGCCGAAGCGCAGGCCGAGCTTGCGCGCGCCATGGCGCAGATCCGCGCCATCGAGAAGCTGCGCAAGATCAAGCAATAGGGCTCTGGGCACTGGGCTCTGGCCAGATGAATGCGTCCTTCGTGACGCATTTTTCCCCGCGCGCATTTGTTCACCAATCCTCAGTCGGTTTAGAGTGACTGGCGTATGACGCTCACCGACAAGACCTCTTCTAGCCAGACCCTAGAGCCCAGCGCCTCGCGCCTCGCGCGCGCCCCGCTCTCCGTCGTCATTCTCGCGGCCGGTCAGGGCAAGCGCATGAAGTCCGACCTGCCGAAAGTGCTGCAGCCGCTCGCCGGCCGGCCGATTCTCGCGCACGTGCTGCAAGCGGCGAAAACGCTCGGTGCGCACACCATCCACGTCGTATATGGGCATGGCGGCGAGCGCGTTCGCGAAGCCTTCGCGGCCGAGACCGTCAATTGGGTGCTGCAGGCCGAGCAGCTCGGTACCGGACACGCTGTTGCCCAAGCGATGCCGGCCATCCCCGACGATCACGATGTCCTCGTGCTGTACGGCGACGTCCCGCTCGTGCAGCCTGCCACGCTCGAGCAAGTGGCCGCTCAGTGCAGCGAGCGCTCGATCGGATTGCTGACCGCCATTCTGCGTGACCCAAGTGGTTACGGGCGCGTGGTGCGTGACGGCGCAGGCAATGTCGTGCGCATCGTCGAAGACAAGGACGCGAACACGAAGGAGCGTGCGATCAACGAAATCAACACCGGGCTGATGGCGTTGCGCGCCAAGGCGCTGCGCCGTTGGCTCGCGGCCTTGCGCAACGACAACGCACAAGGCGAGTACTACCTCACGGACGTGATCTTGATGGCGGTGCGCGACGGTTTGAAAGTTAACACCGTAGTGGCGCCGACCGAAGTGGAGGTGCTCGGGGTGAACGACAAAGTGCAGCTCGCGCAGCTCGAAAGCGCGCATCGCTTGCAGAAGGCCACCGAGCTCATGCTCAACGGCGTGACCGTCGTCGATCCCGCACGCATCGATATTCGCGGCGAAGTCACGACCGGGCGCGATGTTTATATCGACGTCAACGTCGTGCTGATCGGCAAGGTCGAGCTCGCCGATCGCGTGCGCATCGGACCCAACTGCATCCTCAAAGACTGCCGCATCGGCGCCGACACCGAGATCCATCCGAACTCGATCATCGATCGCTCGACCGTCGGACCGCGCAATTCGATCGGACCGTTCGCGCGCATCCGGCCTGACAGCGTTTTGCACGAAGATGTGCACATCGGCAACTTCGTCGAGGTGAAGAAGAGCGAGATCGGCGCCGGCAGCAAGGCCAATCACCTCACGTACCTGGGCGATGCAGTCCTCGGCCGCAAGATCAACGTCGGCGCCGGCACCATCACCTGCAATTACGACGGCGTGAACAAGTCGCGCACGGAAATCGGCGACGGTGCGTTCATCGGCTCCGGGTCGATGCTCGTCGCCCCGGTCAAGATCGGGGCCGAGGCCACGATCGGCGCGGGTTCCACGATCACCAAAGACGCCCCGGACGGCAAGCTCACCTTGGCGCGCGCCCGCCAGGTCACCGTCGATGGGTGGCGGCGCCCGACGAAAAAGAGTTGAACGGGCGACCCGGCCTTTCTGACGCCGGGCACTTCACACCGTCGCCATCCGCCGTCAGCGGTCGCCGCACCCAATGTGGCCTGAAGTCGCAAGTGTGCGCTTGGCCATGCTTCCGGGTCCCTGAAATGCGTAGAATGCCCGCGCGTGGGCGTTCCCCGTACGCCCGCTTACGGCAAAGATCTCAAGGACATTCACATGTGCGGCATTGTCGGCGCCATCGCTGATCGCAACATCGTTCCGGTCTTGATCGAGGGCCTGAGGCGACTCGAGTACCGCGGTTATGACTCCGCCGGCGTTGCCGTGCTCAACGCAAGCGGCCACCTGCGCCGCCTGCGCACCGTGGGTAAGGTCAAGGCGCTGCAGGACGCCATGGCCGAAACGCCGCTCGAGGGCGCTGTCGGCATCGCGCACACCCGTTGGGCGACCCATGGCGTGCCGTCCGAGCGCAATGCCCATCCGCACATCTCGCGCGACGGTATCGCGATCGTTCACAACGGCATCATCGAGAATCACGAGGATCTGCGCGAGGAGCTCACCAAGCTCGGCTACACCTTCTCCTCGGAAACCGACACCGAGGTGATCGCGCACCGCATCCACTATCACAAGCAGAAGCTCGGCGACCTGTTCCGCTCGGTGCGTGCAACTGTCGCGGAGCTCGAAGGCGCCTATGCGCTCGCGGTGCTGTCGGAAGATGCGCCCGACACGATCGTGATCGCCCGCGTCGGCTGCCCGGTCGTCATCGGCCTCGGCGAAGGCGAAAACTTCGTCGCCTCTGACGTCTCCGCGCTGTTGCCCGTCACGCGTCGCTTCGTCTTCCTCGAAGAAGGCGACGTCGCCGAGATCAAGCGCACCAGCATTCGCATCCTCGACACCGAAGGCAATCGCGCTCAGCGCGCCGTGCGCGAAAGCGAGCTGTCCGCCGATGCGGCCGAGAAGGGCGATTTCGAGCATTACATGCTCAAGGAAATCTACGAGCAGCCGCGCGCCATTGCGCAAACGCTCGAAGAGCGCGTCGCCGGCGGCAGGCTCCTCGAAGCCGCCTTCGGCCCGATGGCGACGGAGATCTTCCGCCGCGCCGAAGCCGTGCAGATCGTGGCGTGCGGTACCAGCTATCACGCCGGCGCCGTGGCGAAGTACTACATCGAACAGATCGCGCGCCTGCCTTGCTGGGTCGAGATCGCGAGCGAATATCGCTATCGCAATCCCGTCGTGCCGAAGAACACGTTGTTCGTCACGATCTCGCAGTCGGGCGAAACGGCAGACACGCTCGCCGCGCTGCGCATGGCCAAGCAGCTCGGTTATCTATCGACGCTTGCCATCTGCAACGTCCCCGAAAGCTCGCTCGTGCGCGAATCCGAGCTCGTGCTGCTCACGCGCGCGGGTCCGGAAATCGGTGTCGCATCGACGAAGGCGTTCACCACGCAGCTCGTTGCGCTCGGCATGCTCGTCGTCGCGCTCACGAAATGTCATGGCATCGATGCCGAGCGCGAGCGTGGGCTCGTGCAACGGCTGATCGAAATTCCGTCGCTGATCGAAAAGACGCTGCATCTCGATACGACGATCAAAGAGCTCGCCAAGCGCTTTGCCGACAAGCATCACGCGCTGTTCCTCGGGCGCGGTCAGATGCACCCCGTGGCGATGGAAGGCGCGCTCAAGCTCAAGGAAATTTCCTATATCCACGCCGAAGCGTATCCCGCCGGCGAGCTCAAGCACGGCCCGCTCGCGCTTGTCGATGCCGATATGCCCGTTATCGCCGTTGCGCCGAACAACGACCTGCTCGAGAAGCTCAAGTCGAACCTGCAGGAAGTGCGCGCCCGCGGCGGCGAGCTCTACGTGTTCGCCGATCCGGATGCCGGGCTCGAATCATCCGAAGGCGTCACGGTCATCACGATGCCGAAGCACGTCAGCCACTTCCAGGCTCCCGCGATCTACACGATCCCGCTGCAGCTGCTGGCTTACCACTGCGCGATTCTGAAAGGCACGGACGTCGATCAGCCGAGAAATTTGGCGAAGAGCGTCACGGTGGAGTGAACGCGCTGGTGAAGGACATAGCCTTGTGCGCCGAAAACAAAGTCGTTTCCTGAAGAACAAAGTCTTTTCCTCGAAAACATAGTCGCTTCCTCAAAAACAAAGTCGTTGCGCGAGGGATGCTGTGTTCTAAGAGGAGGCAGGAAACGCAAGGCTGGCTATGCGACTGTGGAGGACAGGGGGCAATGGTTGAGCCAGAACAGCAGGCACGCCTGAAGATTGATAGCGTGCTGGAAGATGCGGGCTGGATACTGCAGGACCGGAACCAGTTCGACCGCAATGCAGGCTGCGGGGTTGCAGTCCGTGAATTCTCCCTTCCGGCGGGTCCCTGCGACTATCTACTGTTCGTCGACGGCAAGGCGGCTGGTGTCATCGAGGCCAAGAAAGCCGGCGTGACCCTCAGCGGTGTGGCGGACCAGTCGGCCAAGTACATGGTCGATCTGCCGGTCCATCTCGCGCGCTGGCACGACACGCTCGTCTTTGCTTACGAGAGCACCGGCGAGGAAACCTTCTTCTGCGACTGGCGCGACCCCAAGCCGCGTTCGCGCCGAGTGTTCGCATTCCACCGGCCGGAGACCCTCCGTGAGTGGTTGCTGCAATCCAAGACCCTTCGCGCGCGCCTGCAGACTTTGCCTCCCCTGGACACGCATGGTTTGCGTGACTGCCAAGTCGAGGCCATCCAGGGCTTGGAGCAATCCCTGGCGCAGGACAAGCCGCGGGCACTGATTCAACTAGCGACCGGCGCTGGCAAGACCTTCACGGCATGTACTTTCTCGTGGCGGCTGCTCAAGTACGCTGGCGCCAGGCGCATCCTGTTCCTGGTCGATCGCAACAACTTGGGGGAGCAGACCCTCAAGGAATACCAGAACTTTCAGCCGCACGGTGCGGCCAATCGCTTTACTGACACCTACATCGTTCAGCACTTGCGCGGCGGTAGCATCGATCGCGATGCCAAAGTGGTGATCTCGACGATCCAGCGCATGTACTCATTGCTGCGCGGCAAAGAGCTGGATGAAGAGGACGAAGAGCGATCCGGCTTCGAGAGCTGGATCGGTGCTGAAGACGAAGTCTTGCCGCTGTCCTATAACCCAGATGTTCCGATCGAGACGTTCGACTTCATCGTCACCGACGAATGTCATCGTTCCATCTATGGGCTGTGGCGGCAGGTCTTGGAGTATTTCGATGCATTCCTGATCGGTCTCACTGCCACGCCGTCCAAGCACACGCTGGGCTTTTTCAATCAGAACCTGGTGGCCGAGTATCCGTACGAGCGTTCGGTGGCGGACGGCGTCAACGTGGGTTACGAGATTTATCGCATTCGAACTCGCGTGACCGAGCAGGGCGGCAAGATCGAGGTGGACGAAGCCGGCTTCCAGGTGCCGGTACGCGACCGGCGTACTCGCAAGGTGCGCTACGAGAGTCTCGACAACGATCTCGAGTACACGGCGCAGGAGCTCGACCGCTCGGTGGTCAATCCCAATCAGATCCGCGCCGTGCTGCAAGCGTACAAGGATCGGGTGTTCACCGAGCTGTTCCCGGAGCGCAGCGGCAAGTGGCTGCCGAAGACGCTGATCTTCGCGAAGGACGACAACCACGCCGAGGAGATCGTCCACGCAGTGCGTGAAGTGTTCGGCGAGGGCAATGATTTCGCCAAGAAGATCACCTATCGCAACACCGGAGAGGATCCGAAGGAGTTGATCAAGGCGTTTCGTGTCGATCCGATGCCGCGTGTGGCCGTCACCGTGGACATGATCGCTACCGGCACGGACATCAAACCGGTGGAAGTGCTCATCTTCATGCGTGACGTGAAGTCCGAGAGCTACTACGAGCAGATGAAGGGGCGCGGCGTCCGCACGATTCCCGACGCAGACTTACGCCAAGTAACGCCGGACGCGCAGACCAAGACGCGCTTCATTCTGATCGACGCGGTCGGGGTGACCGAATCCAAGAAGAACGCCAGCCAGCCGCTGGAACGCAAGCGTACCGTCAGCTTCGACGCGCTGCTGGAGCAGATCGCGATGGGACGGCGCGATGAGGACGCCGTGTCCTCGTTGGCAGCGCGCTTGGCGGCGCTCGATCGCAAGCTGGACGACGAAGCCAGGCAGCGTGTGTCGGAAGCTTGCGGCTTCACGCCGCGACAACTCGCAGGACGGCTGTTGGATGCCATCGATCC